>Ga0134094_1000788_pt1 | contig 35502 bp, 25 predicted proteins | sample 5_1taG_FD_94458 | JGI IMG/M metagenome (GOLD analysis project Ga0134094, IMG submission 94458) | Switchgrass degrading microbial communities from high solid loading bioreactors in New Hampshire, USA - 5_19_20_110_A1 metaG | ecosystem: Engineered > Bioreactor > Semi-continuous > Anaerobic >... | reverse complement strand
CGGCGCGTAACCCGAAGTGATGCCCTTTGCCATGGTCATCAGGTCGGGTTTGACGCCCCAATGATCCACGGCGAACCATTTTCCGGTGCGCCCAAACCCGCTCATCACCTCGTCGCAGATCAGCAGCATACCGTAGCGGTCGCAGATCTGGCGCAGGCCCTGCAGATAGCCTGCCGGCGGGACGATCACGCCGTTGGTGCCGGTGACGGTTTCAATTAACACCGCAGCAATGGTCTCAGGCCCCTCATATTGGATGATTTCCTCGAGATGGTTCAGGTAATCGCGGGTGAACTCCTCTTCCGAAATATTGGGGTTGGTGCGGTGGAAAGTCGACCGGTAGCGGTAAGGGTCGAGAAAATGGACCACGCCGGGCATGACGCTGGGTTCAACGGCGACGCGGCGCGGGTCGCCTGTCGCGGCAATCGCGCCGTACGTCGCCCCGTGATAGGAGCGGTAGCGGGCCAGGATCTTGTGCCGCCCGGTGAAGCCCCGCGCCAGCTTGATGGCGTTTTCATTGGCGTCCCCGCCGCCCAGGGTGTATAAAAAGCGCGTCAGCCCCTGCGGAACGACCTCAGCCAGCAGTTTGCCCAGGGCTGCGCGCGGTTTTGTCGCCATGCCCGGGCCGGCGAAGGGCAGCTCGCGCGCCTGATTGGCAATGGCCTCGATCACCTTCTGGTTGCCGTGCCCGATGTTGACGCACATCACCATCGAATTGAAATCGAGGTAGCGTTTCCCCTCTACGTCCCAAAAGTAGACTCCCTCAGCCCGTTTGACCGGGATCGGGTTGACATGCGCCTGCGCGGACCAGGTCCAAAAGTTGTGCTCCAGAGAGAGCGGCAAGATTTCATCGTCAGAGAGCTCCATCATGTTATCCTCAGACAACAAAGTCAGCAGAGAAAACGACAAGCTGCAGAAAAAGGATACGATTCGATCAATCGACCAAGCTTGATTAATCGAATCGTATCACAGAATTAAGAAATGCTGGTCTTTCTAGCGCACTGTCAACGGCAGGTACAGCTTACGCAGGCTAATCTGAAGCTCGACCGTGTTCGACTTCCCGCCGCCCGGCGCAGGATTGACCACCGTAATCTTCACCGTCCCGGGTTTGCCGACGTCAGCCGCCGGGATCTGCGCCCGCAGTTCCGTGGGGCTGACGTACGCCGTCGAGCGGGCTGCGCCGTTCCACTGCACGACCGAGCCGTCCACAAAGCCCTTGCCGCGGACGGTCAGGGTAAACGCGCCGCTGCCCGCTAGCAGCCCAGCCGGGTTGGCGCTGCTGATCACGGGTACGGGGTTATCATACGGCTCAAAGGTTAAGTCAAGCCCCATAGAACGACCTGCATTGCTTTCTTTGGATACACTTGCAACTTCAATATAGTAAGTCGTCCCCGCGCTGACGTCCATTTCGATTTTTGACCAGAATTGGAGCTGGTCTTCATTGACATCATCATGACAGCCCACATTGGTCAGGTTCCCCCGCTCGCCGGTCCAGACCGCCAGCACCGTATCGATATTGCTTGTCTGCGTGCTGAGCGCCAGCTTACCATTGGTCTCTGGGGAAAAGCGGTACCAGACTGTGTGATTTACATTTGCGAGGCTGTAGGCTGAACAGGCAGCAGGCAGCTTCGGATCGTCGGCTGCCCGAGTCGCCAGCAGCGGGTCCACTGTATGGCCGAACGGGAGCGAACTGGCGAGCAGCGCGTTATCAAAGTCGTCGTTGGGAGCGGGTTCTCGAATCTCAAACGTGACACTGTTCGAAGTCACAACATGCTGTACAGTGATTTGTGCTGTGCCAGCTTCGGCAATATCAGCAGCGTTGACCCGTACTTCCAGCTCATTTGTTCTCTCGATATAGTTGGTCCAGCGGGCTTCGCCGTTCCAGAACACAACCGACTTTGGACCAAAGCCCGTTCCTTTCACCATTATGAAATATAATGGGCCGCCCTTCACAACATAAGGTGGCTTTATCTCGCTGATGAACGGCAAGGGATCATAATCGCCCTTTATCTGAAGGATCGCCACGCCCTCAGTTTTTTGAGTTTTACTGGCAGCTTCGATATAGTAGGTGGTTCCAGCATTAACCGGGATCGCCACAGAAGATGTTGAGTCACCCTCGTCAATATCATCCTGGTAGCCCGCCAGGGTAAGCGCGCCGCGCGAGCCTGTCCAGATGCTCAAGACCGTATCGTAACTGCTGCCCGCCGTTTCCACGGTGAAAACCCCGTCCTGAGCCGGCGTGTAGCGGAACCAGACGGAGTGATACCCCTGGCTGCCGAGGTCGGGCAGGGTGGGATCATCCGCGGCGGCTGTCGCGAGGAGCACATCTTGCGCAAAGCTGTAAGAATCGCCGGTGATCGCCGCGGCATTGTCAAAGTCGTCGTTCGAGGGCACGTCTCGAATCACGAAAAGGACGGGTGGAGAAGTCACTTCAGCGGGCACGGTGCTGGCGGCATGTTTTGCCCCAGAGTGGTACACGGTCACTTCTGCCAATCCCGGCGAGGCGACATCCGCAGCAGGGATCTGCGCCTGCAGCTCCGTCGCGCTGACATAGGTCGTCGGGCGGTCTTCGCCGTTCCAGCACACTTTTGCACCGCTCCGAAACCCCTGCCCGGTGACGATCATGGTAAAACCACCGCTTCCGGCTGTAACGAGAGGCGGATTCATCGCGGTGATGAGCAGCGGCGTGAAACTGCCGGAGTATGTGAGATCCGAACCGCTGGTTAAATCCTCAAACTTGCTGTTGATTTCAATATGGTAGGTCACGCCGGCCTGCACGGAGACCGTTAAATAGGACTGTTTATTGGCCACATTAACGTCATCGTGATAATTCAAGAGCTTGAGCGAGCCGCGCTGACCCGCCCAGATGCTGACAATCGTATCGTAATTGCTGAACCGTGTATCTAATACAAAAAAACCGTCCTGCACCGGCGTAAACCGGTACCAGACGGAACTGTATGCCTGACCAAGGGTCTGAACGATGACGGGATCATCTGATGCTGAAGTGGCGCCGAGCACATTTTGTGAATAGGAATACTTATTCTCTACGTCGAGCGTGATCACAACGGAATTGTTGAAGTCGTCGTTGGAAGGCGCTTCAGCGAGCAGCATTGAGCCCGATTCGACCGGCAGCAAATCGGGGGACGGTGATCCCGCGGCAGCAGGGAAAGCCCAGCCCGCAAGCGAGATGAGGACAACGAGGGTGGAGACCAAAAAACGAGCAAGAATCTCCCCAGACATAAGGTTCTCCCAGAAAGCGATGAAAGGTTGATGGCTCTCCGCGCGGACGCGAAAAGACCCCGGCAAGGGCTTGAGAAGATGAGGCTTTCTCCCCTATTCAATTTTAGGTAAGGCGTGGAAGTTGATATCTCTCCTGGCAGGTGTAAGAATTACTATTAGTATACAACTAATCATCGTTTTGTTATTCATTTATTACTGTTAAATATCAGCAAAATTGACGGAGAAAAATAACGGGAATGAAAAGGAATCCTGGCGGTCCTCCTACGCGCTCGCCAGCGAAACCCGGATGCCCATCTTCGACAATTCAAGCCGCAGGCTTGCCGGCAGGGCGTCGTCGGTGATCAACTGATTGATGACCGTCACCGGCGAGACCTGGATAAACGCCTCTTGCTCAAAGCAGGTATGGTCGGCCAGCAGGATCACCTCGCGCGCTGAACGGATCATCGCCTGCTTGATGGTCACCTCAGACATATTGCTGTGCGACAGGCCAAAATCGAGCGACACGCCGTTGACCGACAGAAACAGCTTATCCACGCGAATTTCGCGCAGGGTCGATTCTGCGGTGGGGCCGACCAGGTTCATGCTGCTGCGGCGCAGCACCCCGCCGGTCGAGATCAGCGTGATCTGCGGGTTGGTCTCCAGCAAATCGAGCACCGAGACCGAATTGGAAATGACCGTCAGCGGCTTGTCGGTTTTGCTCAAAATTTCGGCGAGATAAGTGGTCACTGGGCCGCTGTCCATTGAGATCGTCTCGCCCTGGCGGATCTCCGCCGCAGCCTGCCGGGCAATCTCGCGCCTGCGCCATTCGATCTCGTCCTTCAGCGTCTGCTCCACGTCCAGCACTTCGAGCTCGATGCCCATGGATTGGGTATAAGCCGTCATTGCTTTGACCAGCGAGCGGTACCACTCATGCTCGACAAAGGTATACACAAAACCGATCCGCCGCGGCAGCATGCGCTCCTGGCTGGCACCGTCCGGGTAGATTTCCAGCGGCAGCTTCAGTTGATTTTCCACGACCGCCCAGCGAAGCTTCCAGCCCGATGAACAGCGCTCGAAATAGTCCTCCAGGTTGGCGGCGGTGACCACCTGGTGCGGGGTCGTCAAGACCGGGTCGAGCTTCTTGCCGCTCCACAGGGCAATTGCCGCCTCGACGCACACCTGCCCCACAATATCCGGGAACATCGCCAGGCCGGCTTTGCAGTACCCGCCTTCGAGGATCAGGTTGCAGAAGGTGTCGCCCTCGACCCCAAAGGTCACCACCAGAATACGTTCGGGGTCGATCTCCATATCGCGGCAGGCGTCCACAGCCCCCAGCGCGCTGGTATCGTTCATGCCGAAAATCAGGTTGATATGGGGATGCACCGCCAGCGCGTCGCGCGTGAGCTGGTAAGCGACCTCATAGCGCGACTGTGAATTCATCGAAAGAATCAGCTCCGCCTGCGGGATGACCTCTTTCACCCCGGTGAGAAACCCCCGGCTGCGGTCCTGCGTATTGGAAAAATGATAGGTCAGGTCGAGGATGCCCGCCCTGCCGTCAAAATGCTCCTGCGCGTACCGCCCCGCCCAGACGCCCAGCTCGCGCCCGGCCTCAAAATTATCGACCATCACGCAGGTGTCGCCGGTCTCCAGCGGGGTCGATTCGGCGACGACCGGAACGGGCTTCTTGTAGGTCGCATCCGGCAGGACGGTCTCGTATTTGGCTGTCGGCGACGAGGCGATCAGCACGTCAATTCGCTCAGAAAGCGAGCCTCCTGCTCTCTTCGCATGGCGAGGAGAGTCAAACGCCACGTCTCGTGGAGCGTGACGCTCCGCCGCCCCACCGCTTTGGGCTGCCGGCCCGTGCGCTCCAAGCGAAGCCGCGCCGCCGTGCGTGCGGCGGATGCGCTTATTTTCCTCCAGCCATTTCAGGTCTCTGCGAATGGTGATGGCATTCACCTGGCAGAGACTGCTGAGTTCTTTGACCGTCACAAAGCCCTTGCGGTCAACTTCTGAAAGGATGAGTTCAAGCCTCTCACTCGAGCGCATTTGTACCACCATTCGGGCAAAGAAGACCAAAATTATCCCCGAATGTGAACATTTTAGCATGTCATTTGTTCCAATTCAATCGTTATTTATGAATTGTTGATCAAAATAGTACATTTTATTATTGATTTCGACCTCCGGTTATGCTAAACTGATTATGTCGATGACATTAGTGGTATTTTATCGTTTAAGGAACGACAGCCAGGGGGTACAGCCGTGATCTTCCTTTCCCGATTCAGGAGGTGAGAACGAGAATTTAAGATTCCAGACATGCTCTTTCCACGCGACAGTTCAATCAAGATGAACCAGTGAAGGCATTCCTTTAAACGATAAGAGGAGAAAGAACTAATGTCAAAACACACTCTCTTCAGGCTGCTCACTGCTGCAATCATCCTGACCCTCATCTTCTCCGCCTGCACCCCCTCGCAGCCAGAAATTCCCGAAACCGGCGGAGAGCCACAGCAGCCCGCTGTGGAAGAACCCGTTCAGCCTGCTGAACCGACCGAAGCAGAAATGCCAGAGGAACCTGCAGCGCCGACCGAGCCTGAAATGCCGGCGGAGCCAACTGAACCCGAGGCGCAGACCGCGCCGCCTGCCACAGGCGAAGATTACACCAACGCCTCTCGTGAAGAGACAGTTATCTTCGACATCGACGGCGGGCGCGTGAATGCCCCCGACCTGTGGAACCCCTTCGTCCCCGGCAACCGCCGCGACCACGGTTTCCACCAGTCGATGATGGAGCCGCTGTTTATCCTCAACTACGAGTCCGGCGAAATTGATCCGTGGCTCGGCGAAAGCATGACCCCCAACGAAACGCTGGACGAATGGACGCTCAAGCTGCACGAGGGCATCACCTGGTCAGACGGCGTGCCGATGACGGTCGACGACGTGATCTTCACCATCGATATGCTCAAGTCAACCCCAGAATTTGGCGATTCGGCCAATATGAACCTGTGGGTCGAATCGATGGAGAAGGTCGACGACACGACAATGATCTTCCACCTCAACGAGCCTAACCCGCGCTTCCAGCTTGACTACTTCTCGGTCAAGATCTTCGGCAGCATCAGCCCGCAGCCCAAGCACATCTGGGAAGGCCAGGACCCGCTGACCTTCAAGAATTACGACCCGGCGCAGGGCTGGCCTGTGTATTCAGGTCCCTATAAGCTGGCAAGCATCAGCGAGACCGAGTTCACCTATGTCCGCGACGACAACTGGTGGGCCGCAAGGACGGGCTTCAAGCCGCTGCCCGCCCCGAAGAAATTGATCTGGACCTGGGCAGGGCCTGAAGAAACCCGCACGGCATTGATGGCAAACGGACAGCTCGACAGCCTGATGGACATCACCCTGGGCGCGTTCCAGGCGCTGCAGGCCCAAAACCCCAACGTGATCGCCTGGCAGAATGAACTGCCCTATGCCTGGCTCGACCCCTGCTCGCGAACGTTTGAATTCAACACCACCCGCGAGCCGTGGAACGATCCTGAGATGCGCTGGGCGCTGAACTACATCATCGACCGCGACCAGATTGTCGCCATTGCCTATGAAGGCACCACGCAGGCATCCCGGTCCTTCTTCCCTGCCTACCCGCCGCTCAACCGCTACCTCGAGCTGATGGAAGACGATCCGAACTTCCAGGCGCTGTGGACGACCGATGTTGCCCGCGCGCAGGAGATCTTCGAGTCGAAAGGCTGGGTCCGCCAGGGCAATTACTATATGAAAGACGGGCAAGAGCTGGCGCTCGATATCGAGACGCACGAAGCCTTTATTGAGAAGCAGCGCATCGCGCAGGTGCTGGTTGAGCAGTTCCAGAATGCCGGCATCAACGCCACCACCCGCAACCTCGCCGGCGGCACCTGGGATGACAACCTGCTCTTTGGCGAATTCCAGGCGCGCATGGGCTGGCAGAACTGCGGCTCGATCAATGAGCCGTGGGCTTCGATGGACACGCTGAGCAACCGCTGGATCGTCCCGGTCGGCGAGCGCGCAAGCAACAACGGCTGGCGCTGGGACAACGCGACCTACTCGCAGAACGTGGAACAGATTGGCACGCTGCCCCTGGGCGACCCCGCCATCGAGCCGCTGTTTGTAGAAGCAATGAGCATCTACTACCAGGAGCTGCCGACCATCCCAATCACCCAGGCGAAGAAGCTCATCCCCTTCGATACCACTTACTGGACCAACTGGCCGTCTGCTGAAAACAACTATCTGCACGCCACCACCTGGTGGCAGAGCACATTAGAGATCCTGACTCGCATTCAGCCTGCCCAGTAACCGCACTTGACACAGTTCGCGCGCCGCTGCAATGTGCGGCGCGCGAACTGCAATCCATACTCGTCTGACAGCGCAGCCCGGCAATTTTCAAGATATCCAGGAAAGGTATCTCTATGGGTGGATTAACCAAAGGCTATGTCCTACGACGCGTTTTAATGTTCTTCCTGACGGTCTTTATCGGGTCGACCATTATCTTCTTTATTCCGCGCCTTGCGCCGGGCGACCCGGTCTCATCGATGATCAGCCGCATGATGGCGCAGTCGGGCTATGTCGAGAACAGCGCGGAGATCATCGCCGCATGGCGGCTGCGCTTTGGCCTGGACGGGCCGCTGTGGGAGCAGTATCTCAAATACCTCGGCAACCTGTTGACCCTTGACCTGGGCTACTCGCTGACCAACTTCCCGGTCACCGTCATGGACCTGATCCGGCGCGGGCTGCCGTGGACGCTGTTCCTGCTGTCGATTGCGACGATTCTGGCGTTTATCTTCGGCAACACCATCGGCGCGATGCTCGGCTGGCGGCGGACCCCCAAGGCAATGAAAGCCGTTCTGCCGTTTACGCTCACGTTTACCTCGATCCCATTTTTCATGCTGGCGATCCTGCTGATTTATGTATTTGCTTTCGGGCTAAAGTGGTTCCCCGTTTCAGGCGGCTATGGGCGCGGGGTGACGATGGGGCTGAACTGGGAATTTATCAAGAGCGCGCTCTATCACGCCATTCTCCCGGCATTGGCCATCGTGATCACATCGATGGGCGGCTGGGCGCTGGGGATGCGCGGGATGATGATATCGGTAGACAGCGAAGACTTTTTAATTCTGGCGCAGGCAAAGGGCCTGAAACCCGCGCGGATCTTCTGGCGCTACGCCGTCCGCAACGCCCTGCTGCCGCAGTTCACCGCGCTGGCCCTGACGCTCGGGTCCATCGTCGGCGGCTCGACCCTGGTGGAATATTTATTCGCCTACCCAGGGATGGGCTACCTGTTCTACCAGGGCATTGTAAACCAGGATTACACCCTGATTCAGGGCGTGAGTTTTATCTTAATCACCACGACGGCGCTGGCGGTGCTGCTGATCGACCTGGTTTATCCGCTCCTTGACCCGCGAATCACGTATCAGAAACGGTGAGAGGAGATCATTAATGGCTACTTCTACCAGTGCGCAGACCGGAAATATTGATAACCTGTCGACTGCCAGTAAGGGCTTGAGCCTGAACCGCTTTGACTCGCCCTGGCTCAACCCGAAATTCGTCGCTGGGTGCATCCTTCTGCTGATCGTCCTGCTGATGAGCCTGCTCGGGCCATTGGTGTACGACACGACCAAAGCGCGCGTGGCGTCTTCGCCGCTCAATTTGCCGCCGATGTGGATGGAAGGCGGCAGCCCGGCGCACCCCTTCGGCACCGAGAGCAACGGGCGCGATATGCTGGCGGTGATCATCACCGGCGCGCCGCGCTCGCTGCAAGTGGGCATCATTGCCGCAGTGATCGGCATGTCTGTTGGGGTTGTGCTCGGGTCGCTGGCGGGCTACATGGGCGGCTGGGTCGACGGCGTGATCCGCACCCTGTCGGATGCAATTATCACCATTCCCGCGCTGGCGGTGCTGATCGTCATCGCCGCCTACGTGAAGAACTTCGAGCTGAACACCATGGCCTTTATCCTGGCCCTGTTTGCCTGGCCCGCGCCGACGCGCCTGGTGCGGGCGCAGGTGCTTTCGCTGCGCGAGCGCGGCTATGTGCGCATGGCGCGCCTGTCAGGCGTCCCGCCGCTCGAAATCATGCTGAAAGAAATGGCGCCAAACATGCTGCCCTGGCTGGCTGCCAGCCTTTCGGGGAACATATCGGGGGCCATTTTAGCCTCTGCAAGCCTCGAGGCGCTGGGCCTTGGCCCAACCCGCATCCCCACGCTGGGCATGACCATTTATTACGCGATTAAAGCCGCCGCAATTATCCGCGGGATGTGGTGGTGGTGGGGCTTCCCGATCCTGACGCTGGTGATTATCTTCGTCGGGCTGTTCCTGGTCGCCACCGGGCTGGATGAGATCGCCAACCCCCGCCTGAGAGGAGCAAGCTCATCATGACAGTTGTGAACACCCCCGTGCAGATCGGAACCGGCAGGAGCTCCGTGCAAAGAGACGTCGTGCTCGAGGTCAACAACCTGCGCATTCACTACGACACGCCCAAAGGCGACGTGATCGCCGTGAACGGGATCAGTTTTCAGGTCTACCGCGGCGAGATCGTCGGGCTGGTGGGCGAATCGGGCTGCGGGAAATCGACGGCGGCGATGGGCATCCTCAACCTGGTGCAGGCCCCTGGGCACATTTTATCGGGCGAGGTCAAAATCAACGGCATCGACCTGCTCTCGCTGGATGAGCGCCAGCTTCGCGAAAAACGCTGGCGCGAGATCGCCCTCATCCCGCAGGGAGCCATGAATTCGCTAAACCCGGTCATGCGCGTCAGCGAGCAGATCCGCGACGCAATTGAGGCGCACACCGGGCGGCAGCCAAACGGGAAGCTCAAAAAAGAGGTGCTGCAGCTGCTTAACCTTGTGGGCCTGCCCGCCCGCGCCTACAACATGTACCCGCACGAGTTGAGCGGCGGAATGAAGCAGCGCGTCTGCATCGCTATGGCAATCGCCCTGCGACCGCCGCTGATCATCGCCGACGAACCGACCTCCGCGCTCGATGTCGTCGTGCAGCGCGTGGTCTCCCAGACCATTCTTGACGTCAAAAAGCGCCTGGGCGTCTCGGTCGTCATGATCGGGCACGACATGGGCCTGCAGGCGCAGCTTGTCGACCGGCTGATTGTGATGTATGCCGGGAATATCGTCGAAATCGCCCCGGTGCAAAACGCCTTCCAGAAGCCCCTGCACCCCTACACGCAGCTCTTGATCGCCTCGATCCCGTCGATCAAAGAGCGCAAGCCGCTGAAGGTCACCGAAGGGCTGACCCACGACATGCGCAAACCGCCGCCCGGCTGCATCTTCCAGTACCGCTGCCCGTTCGTGATGGACGTATGCCGTACGGAATTTCCGCCGCTGCTCGAGCGCGAGCCGGAGCATTTTGTCGCCTGCCACCTCTACAACGGAAAAGAGAAAAATTAGCGATGGAAGATACACCGGCTGTCCCATTAATAGAAATCCGCAATGCGACCAAAATCTACGGGGGCGGTTTTCTGCAGAGCGCCCCGCCGATTGTCGCCCTCGACAACTTCAACCTGACCATTCACGACAAACCGGCGACCATCACCACCATCGCCGGTGAGAGCGGCAGCGGCAAGACCACCCTGGCGAATGCCGTATTGGGGTTTCTCAACCTGACCTCTGGCCAGATCCTGTATAAGGGCAAAGACATCACCACACTGAACTACGAAGAGTCGATGGTATTCCGCCGCGAAGTGCAGGCGGTGTTCCAGGATCCCTACGAGGTGTATAACCCCTTTTACCGCGTCAGGCACATTTTTGACATGGTCGTCAAGCGGTTCAAGCTGGCGCGCAATAAGGCGGAGGAGCGCGAGGTGATCGAAGATGCGCTGCGGGTGGTCGGCATGCGCGGTGAAGAAGTGCTGGAGAAATACCCGCACCAGCTTTCAGGCGGGCAGCGCCAGCGCGTGATGGTCGCCCGCGCTTACCTGCTCAAGCCGCGCCTGATTGTGGCAGACGAGCCTGTCTCGGCAGTCGACGCCTCGCTGCGGGCGATGATCCTCGACGTGATGCTGCGCCTGCGCGACGAATCGCATATCTCCTTCCTTTATATTACCCACGACCTCAGCACCGCCTACCAGATCGGCAATGATATTTACGTCCTCTATCAGGGCGGCATAGCCGAATGCGGCAAGACCCCGCACGTGATCGAAGAGCCGCGCCATCCCTACGTGCAAATGCTGATCAACTCCATCCCCGTCCCCGACCCGAGCGTCAAATGGAGCGACCTGATGGAGATCCCGGCGGAGGAAGAGGCGCGCAAGATGGATAACAAAGGCTGCCGGTTCTACGCCCGCTGCCCCCACCGCATGAACCGCTGCCTCGAAGCCCTGCCCCCGCTCTACACGATCCGCGAAGGGCAGCAGGCTGCGTGCTATCTGTATGAAGATAAACACGCGCAGCGCCAGCCCGCCGCCCCTGATCTCGAGAGCGTGAATCAACGGTGACCGGAAACCTCCCACACCTTTGTGCCTGACGTACTATAATATACGTCAGGCACTTTCATAAACAGAGATGTTTATTACTACTATCACCCCCTTGGAGTTTATTCATGCTAAAACACCCAGAACTGACTTTACAGCGCATCCAACTCTTTGCGACGCAGCGCGGGCTGGTCAACAAGCTCTACACTCAAAGCGCGCCTGTGAAACTGGCTGTCTATCACGCGCCCGACCGGATCACTTATGACGAAGCGATGAAGGGCGACTATCAGCCGGCTCAAGTGGGCCAGCAGTTCGGGCCGTTCTGGTCCACACACTGGTTCAGGGTCGAAATCGATATCCCGACCGCCTGGGCAGGCAAAGAAGTCCACTTCTTGTGGGATTCCACCTCCGAAGCCACCGTCTGGGAGAACGGCAGCCCGATGCAGGGGCTAGCCGGCTCTGGGAACAGTTGGGGTACGCCGGGGGCGATCCGCCCGGAATATATCCTGACTCGCAGCGCCAAAGGGGGCGAATCGCTGGTGCTGTACGTTGAGATGGCGGTCAACAACCTCTTTGGTCTGGGCGTTGCGCTTGACCCCGCCCACCTGGCGCAAATCGGCACGCTCCGCCAGGCTGAGATCGCCGTCTTTGACCGCGAAGCGTGGGACCTGCTGTGGGACTTCAGGGTGATTGCCGACATGGCCCAGCACCTGCCCGCCAACACACCGCGCAAGGGCCAGGCGCTTTACACCGCCAATGAAATGATCAACCGCATCGACCTCGAAGACCGCAGCACGTGGGCCTATGCCCGCGACTGCGCAAAAGAATTCTTCGCGGCCAAGAACGGCGACGGGCAGTTGAATCTTTCGGCCATCGGCCACGCGCACATCGACACCGCCTGGCTGTGGCCCCTTGCCGAGACGCGCCGCAAGTGCACGCGCACCTTCTCCACCGCCGTGCGCTACATGGACGATTACCCCAATTACCGCTTTGCCTGCTCGCAGGCCCAGCAGCTTGAATGGATCAAGGAAATGCACCCCGACCTGTTCGAGCGGATCAAGGAAAAGGTGAAGACCGGGCAGTTCGTCATTGTCGGCGGGTCGTGGGTCGAGCCTGACTGCAACCTGCCCTCAGGCGAATCGCTGGTGCGCCAGTTCCTGTACGGGCAGCGCTTCTTCCAGCGCGAGTTCGGCGTCACCTGCAATGAATTCTGGGAACCGGACGTGTTCGGTTACTCCGCCGCGCTCCCGCAGATCCTGCGCAAAGCCGGCATCCGCAACTTCCTGACCATCAAGCTGTCTTGGAACCAGTTCAACAAGCTCTCCAGCCACACCTTCTGGTGGGAAGGGCTGGACGGCTCAAAGGTGCTGACGCACTTCCCGCCCGCCGACACCTACAATTCAATGGCCAACGTAGAAGAAGTGCTCTACAGCATGACCAACTACAAAGACCTCGACCGCTCGAAAGAAGCCTACCTGCTGTTTGGCTACGGCGACGGCGGCGGCGGGCCGACCCGCGAGATGCTCGAGCAGGTTTCGCGCATGAAGGACGTGGACGGGCTGCCGCGCGTTGAAATGCGCCCGGCGGACGAGTTCTTCACCCGCCTTGAGCGAGACGCCAAAGACCTGACCACGTGGGTGGGCGAGCTTTACTTCGAGCTGCACCGCGGCACCTACACCACCCAGGCCAATAACAAGCGCGACAACCGCCTGAGCGAGTTCATGCTCCACGACGTCGAGTTCCTCTCGGCTGTGGCTCATGCCGTCTGTGGGTATGAATATCCGAAAAATGAGCTGGACCGGCTGTGGAAATTGGTGCTGACCAGCCAGTTCCACGACATCATCCCCGGCTCGTCGATTCAGTTGGTCTACGAGGATTCGAAGCAGCACTACGCCGACGTGCTGGGGACCGGCGGCACGCTGCGCAATCAGGCAGCCGTCGCCCTGCTCGGCAAACCCGACCCCGAAGGCGAGAACATTATCGCCCTGAACACCACCGGCGTGGAGCGCACCGAAGTGGTTGAGCTGCCCAACGGCGCCCCCGGCGCGCAGGTCAGCACAAACGGCAAGTCGCTGGTGGTCGCCAGCGCGCCGGCTTACGGCTACACAGTCTTCAAGCCCGAGACCAGCGTCCAGCAGCAGGTGCGCGTGATCGAGTCAGACGAGACCATCACGCTTGAGAACGACATTGTGCGCGCGGTCTTCCGCCGCAGCGGCTCGTTGATCAGCCTGTTCGACAAGCGCGCCAGCCGCGAAGCCATCGAACCGGGCAAGCGCGGCAACCTGCTGGTGCTGTTCGACGACCAGCCCAACAACTGGGACGCCTGGGACGTGGACATCTTCCACCTCGAAAAGCGGACGGAGATCGCCGGGGCGAAGTCGTGCGTCGTCACCGAACAGGGACCGCTGCGCGCAGCCATCGCCTTTGAATATGAGATCAGCCCGAACAGCTCGGTGACCCAGGTGGTCACGCTGACGGCCATCTCGCCGCGCCTCGACTTCAACACCGAGGTCGAATGGCACGAGAAGCACAAGTTCCTCAAGGTCGAGTTCCCCTTCAACGTGCGCTCGCTCGACGCGACCTACGAGATTCAATTCGGCCACCTGCGCCGCCCGACGCACTTCAACACCAGTTGGGACTGGGCGCGCTTCGAGGTTGTGGCTCACCGCTGGGCCGACCTGTCAGACCCGGACTTCGGCGTGGCGCTGCTCAACGACAGCAAATACGGCTACGCGACGCACGGCAACGTCATGCGCCTGTCGCTGCTGCGCGCCCCCACGTCGCCCGACCCGACCGCCGACCAGGGGCATCACATGTTCCGCTACGCGCTGCTGCCGCACCCCGGCACGGTGCAGAATGCCGGCGTGATCGAAGAAGGTTACCGCTTCAACGTCCCGCTGCAGCTGCTCCCCACCAGCAGCGAGCCGGCCAGCCGGTCGTTCTTCAGCGTTGACAATCCTTCGGTCATCCTCGACACGGTCAAGAAGGCTGAGGACTCGGATGACATCATCGTGCGCCTGTACGAAGCGCGCGGCACGCACGGCACGGCCCGCCTGCACACCACGCTGCCGGTCAAATCCGCTGCCCGCGTCAACCTGCTCGAGACAGCAGAAGACGGCCCCGCCCCGGCCTTCGAAGACGGCGTGCTGTCCTTCAATTACAGGCCCTTCGAGCTGATCACCTTCAAGCTGAGCCTGTAGTCTTAGACGATCTATCCAATACCTCTCAACTCCGCAGGGGGTTGAGAGGTATTTTTTAACTTAACGATGGTTGTAAAACTCCACCTGCCAGCGCCACTCCGAATGGTCGGCTGCGTTCCACCAGTTCAGGAGAATGCCCGCTTCGCCGCCGGGGAGCAGGACGACTCGCCCAATATCTTCCTCAGTGGGCCAGATATCTTCGCGCTCAATCTTTCCCCCGGTGCAGCGCAGGCGCGTAATGGGTGTATCGGCGGTCACCGGCAGGTCTTTGCCCTCGGCGCGCACCGAGCCGTCAGGTCCCCTGACGGTGACGGTCAGGTATTCCGGCGCGGCGTGCACCAGCACCACGTCAGCCGGGTCAATGCTGCTGCGGGCAAATGAAACGCCCGTCGCCCCGGCTTTTGGATACCACAAATCCCAGATTTCCATAGATGCGTAACCTCCCTATCGTAATCTCGAAAATGGACCGGAGAGCCGTCAACGAATGCGCTCCGCGCAAACGAATAAACGAAAACACGACGCAACACCAATGTCATTTCCACCAAAAATGAGAGAGGACAGCCCATCATTCGATTATTCGTTAACGTCAATCAACGCTCTTTGTTGATTGACGCATTCGTTGACGGCCCCCCCTCACCACTCCACCAGCGCCCCCTCCATCGTCAGGCCGGGGCCAAAGCTCATCAGCACGCCCAGGTCGCCGGGCTGCGGGTGGTTTTGCCGCTGGAGCTGCTCCAAAACGAACAAAATCGTCGCAGACGACATATTGCCGTATTCGAACAGCGTCTTGCGCGAGGCATCGAGCGCGCCGGGCTGGAGCGCAAGGCGCTGTTCGACGTAATCGAGTATTCTGCTGCTGCCGGGATGCACCCCCCAATGGCGCACGCCGGCGCGCTCGATCCCGTTTCGCTGCAGCAGCCCATCCACAAATTCTTCGATCTTCGCGGCCAGCAGCCTGGGCACGTAAGCCGACAGGCTCATGCGGAACCCGTGATCGGTGAGATGGAAGGCCATGTGATCGAAGGTCTGGTAGTCGCAGAACGTGGCAGCGTCGATCAGGCGCGGAAAGCCGCCCTGCGCCCCCTCAGGACGCGTGCCGACCAGCGCCGCGGCTGCGCCGTCGGAAAAGAGCGCCGAGCTGACCACGTTTTCGATGCTCATATCGCCCGGCTGGAAGTGCAGCGAGCAAATTTCAACCGCCGCGACCAGCGCAAGCGCGCCGGGGCGGGCAAGCGCCGCCTCGCGCGCCCTGAGCAGCCCCGGAAACGCCCCGTAACAGCCCATGCCCAGCACGCAGGTGCGGTGCAGCCCGGGCGACATACCCATCCGCCCGGCAAGATGCAGGTCCAGGCCGGGCGTGTCGATGCCCGTGCAGGAGACGACAATCAGGTCGCTGACCTCCTGCGCGGTCACCCCGGCCTGCTCGAGGCAGCGGGCAGCGGCCAGCGCGCCCAGCGGAACCGCTTCTTCCATATACCGTTCGTTGCGCTGCTGTGTGGTGCGCTCGGCTGCATAGTAGCTGCCGTCCACCGCCAGATAGCGCGAACCGACTCCGGCATTGGCGAAAATCGCATCGGTTTTTTCGCTGCTGTTCATATACTGCCGGAGCATTTCCAGAATTTCACCTTGCTCATAACATTTGGATGGGACGGCCGTCGACAGCCCCAGGATTGCGGGTTCATTCATTAAGCCCACTCCTCTGCTCAGTTTCATTACCCCCTTCAGGCTGCCCGCCAGCGCCCTGCGAGAACAATTCCTCGCTCTCGCCGCCTTCCAGGCGCTGGTAGCCCGTTACCGGCACAGCCGCAGCCGCAGGCGCCGGCCCCACTGCGACGGCGTTCCGCTCGCGCGTGTGGCGGATGAGGAACCGGCCCAACCAGGGGACCGCATTCATCGTCCGCAGCGCCCACGATACCAGCCGCGGGTCGAGCATGACCGGCTGCAGCAGCCGCCCCAGCCGCAGCCGCCCGCCAAACCGCCGCTGCCAGCCGGCAGGGTAGCTGCGCCTGAGCTGCTCGGCGGAAATTTCGCCCTCTAAGAAGCAGGCCACCTGCTCTGCCGCCAGCATGCCGCCGTCCAGCGCCATCGCAATGCCGTCGCCTGCCAGCGGCACAATCAGCCCCGCCGCGTCGCCAGCCATCAGCACTCCGCGCTCGAAGGGCGATTTTGGTGTGAACGGCACCTGGGCGATGCTGATCCAGCGCTCGCTGATGCGCTCGGCCCACTGCATCCACGAGCGCAGGTATAAATTCTGGCTGACCATCCAGGCGACAAACCGCTCGATGCCGCGAGCCCCCGCGCCCTGGCTGCCGCTGTGCTCGCGAAAAACACGCTCGTGGACCAGAAAGCACACCACCCGGCGGTCGCCCTCGATCTCAGACAGGCCGCAGTAGCCGCCCGGAAAAGCGTGCAGTTCAATGCGCCCCGGCACCGGGGGGCCGTGAAAATGCGCTTTGGCAGCCACAAACGGCTGGGGACGGTTGAGAAAACGGCGTCCCAGCGCGCGGTCGAGCATCCCGCGCTTGCCGTGCGCGGCAATCACGGCGCGGGCAAGCACGGTCGACGGCCCGGCGCTGCTGCCGGGGCGCGCGCGGCTGATCACCTCCAGCTCAAACCCTTCGGCAAGGCTGCCCACCAGCCCGGTGACGGCGCTCGCCTCGCGCAGGTCGGCCCCGGCTCGCTGGGCCTCCTCCGCCAGGGCCGTGTCGAGCGCGCCGCGGCTCAATCCCATCGCCGGGGCAGGCAGGGGCGCTTCCCAGGCGGTCTGGTCGGGGGCGGTCACCGTCACCCGGCCAATCGAGACCGGGTGCAGCGCTGCCACCCGCCATGATAAGCCCAGCGCAGCCAGATAACCGGCGCACTCGGGCGACAGAAATTCACCGCACAGCCGCTCCTGCGGGTAGGTCCTGGATTCAAATAAAGCTACGCGCAGCCCGCGCCGCGCCAGCGTAATCGCCGCGCTGGAGCCGGCAGGCCCGCCGCCGATCACAGCGACATCGTAATCGGTTGACCTCATGTTTCCACCACCAGCGTCATGCGCCAGGGAAAATGAAGAAAGATCCGCGCGTTCAGCAGCCCGGCGCGGGCGGCAATACGGCGCAGTTCTTCGGGCGTGTAAGCCCTGCGGATCGATAAGGCCCCGTCATGGCGGGTCATGTAGCTGCGGGCAAACACCGGCTGGATGAGCTTGAACCCCAGGTAAGGCAGCCATCCACGCGTTAAATCGCTCATGATCAGGGCGCGGCGAGCCAGCCTTGACGCGCGGCTGAGGAGTTCAGCCAGCAGCGCCGGCGAGAAGTGGTGCATGAACAGCGACGAGATGACGAAATCGACTTTTTCATCCGCGAAAGGCAGCGCAAGCGCGTCGGCTCGCAGCAGGGTGATTGGCGTGGATGCCGCAGCCCTGCCCCCATGACGGAGAACATTCCGCCGCGCGGCAGCCAGGTTGCGCGCCGAAAGGTCAATGCCCATCACGCGCAGGCGCAGGTTCAATTTCCGCCCCCAACGGGCGATCGCCAGCGGAATACCGCCGCCGCCCGTGCCCAGGTCAAGGACGGTCGCCGGGCCTGGGTGCACCAGCAGGCGCGGGTAAAGGTGCTGCGTCAGCGCCCGCATGCCGCCAAACACCTCATTCATGCGCTGCATTTCCGCCAGGTTTTGGGCTGCATCTTCCGGCGCGCCCCAGCCGAGGTCGAGCAGTTCATCCTGTTCGACGCGCTTAAGGCTCAAATCAAACCGGTGCAGCGCCTGCCTGGTGTCCATATAAAACGATCATAACCATGAAAGAGGATCGATTAAGAGAGGGAATTCCCTATTTACGGATAGGATATAACCTCACCTCCCAGGTTTGCTCCCTCTTCTCCCGGGATCGGGAGAAGAGGGCCGGGGTGATGAGGGCGAATATGATATACTACCCCCCGACCGGTTTTCTAGGGTTCCGCCGCGACTGCGGGCCTGCGACCAAGAGAAAACCCGCTCTCAGAGCGCGCACGGAGGGATAAAAGCCCGGGAGGTATCCATCGATATCCGCCGGGCTTTTTAATTTGAATTTCTGGAGGTATGTTTATGGCATGGTTCGTTCTATTTTTCGCCGGACTGTTTGAAGTCGTCTGGGCCATGGCGATGAAATATTCGCAGGGCTTCACCCGCCTGATCCCCTCACTGGTCACCGTGGTGGGCATGGCGATCAGCGTCTATTTGCTCGCGCAGGCGTCGAAGTCGCTGCCAATTGGCACCGCTTATGCCGTCTGGACGGGGATTGGGGCTGTTGGCGCGGTCGTGCTGGGAATCCTCCTGCTGGGTGAGCCGCGCAGCCTGCCGCGCCTGTTTTTTGTCGCGCTGATTGTCATCGGCATTATCGGGCTGCGGTTCACCAGCGGGGAATAATTGATCAAATTCCCTCTTGACGCACGAACCCGGTTTCCCCTATTATGATTGAATACTGGGATTATTGGTTTTCAAGCATCTCCTCAAGCCTGCGCCTGGGGATCAAATATGGTGTAAAATGCCCGTCGATCTGCCTGCGCGTGTTCGCTGAGTTGATGTATGATTGTACAAGCATTTCTCGTTCGATAAACAACCTTTATTGGCGTAATGATGAATCTCGATTTTCCATCATGCCTCATCACCGCAAACAACATACAGGAGGGTTCTTATGGTAGAACTTGAGCACCTGGTCGCTTCGCAAAGCAAGCTGGGAGAAGGCCCCGTCTGGCATCCGCAGGAGCAGGCGCTATATTGGTTAGATATTTTGCAGGGCCGGCTTCACCGATATGATTCGTACTCCCACGGGCATGTTGTGGTCGAGTTGGGCATGGTGGTCTCTGCAATGGGCATCCGGCAGAACGGCGGCATGGTCATGGCGACCAAAAAAGGCTTTGCATTCTGGGATCCTACCTCAGGGCGGTTCGATTTTATCGACAACCCCGACCCCGACGAATCGGACAATGTGCGCTTCAATGACGGCAAAACCGACCGGCAGGGGCGCTTTTGGGCAGGGAAAATGGGCGGGTCGGGTTCCAACAGCCTGTTCCGCCTCGACCCGGACTGCTCAACTCACCGCATGGAGAACGGCATTTCGACGTCGAACGGGCTGGGCTGGAGCCCGGACAACCGCCTGATGTATTTCACCGACTCAGATGCAAAAGTGATTTACGTGTATGACTTTGACCCGCAGACCGGCGAGATTAGCAGGCGGCGCGATTTTGCCCACATACCCGATGACCCGCGCGAGGGCCTGCCCGACGGCCTGGCGGTCGACTCGCAGGGCTATATCTGGAGCGCGCGCTGGGGCGGCTGGAAGATCGTTCGCTACGCACCTGACGGCAGCATCGACCGCGAGATCCCCATGCCGGTCGAGTTTCCCACGAGCTGCACGTTTGGCGGGCCTGACCTGACGGACCTGTACATCACCTCGGCCTGGGTTGAGGTGCAGCCGGGCAAGCGCGGCGAGCAGCCGATGGCGGGCGACGTCTTCCGCCTGAAGACAGAGGTCCAGGGCCTGCCCGAACCGTATTTTATGGGATAAGTTGGATTAGGGCGTCCAAAATTCGCCTGGACAATTTCTCATCACTAAACAAGGAGCGCATTCCATGGCTGAAGGCATTGGTAACAACACCGTCGTACAGGTTGGCTTGATTGTTCGTGATATCGAAGAAAAGTTAGACGCTTACTGCCGGATTTTCGGACTTGAGACCCGCCCGCAGGTCACCATTACCGACCCGGTGGAACAGACCGGCATGGTGTACCGCGGGGAGAGCTCGCCTGCCCGCGCAAAGCTGGCGTTTATCAACATGGGCCAGGTGCAGATTGAACTGATCGAGCCGGATGGGAACCCGTCCACCTGGCAGGAATTTCTCGATCAGCACGGCGAGGGTGTCCATCACCTGGCTTTCTTCGTCAAAGGCACCGATCAGGTCGTCGCCTACCTCGACAGCCACGGCATCCCGCTGGTGCAGCAGGGCCATTACACCGGCGGCATGTACACCTATCTCGATTCCGCGCCCCAGTTGGGCGTGATGCTCGAACTGCTTGAGAATTTCGAATAGAGTCCCCAAATTTATACGTCACAAATCTGATAAGCCGTCCGCAGGCTGGCATACAGCTCTCCGGACGGCTTATATTCATGCCCCACATAGAGATCGTACCCGGCCTCGGCGATGGCTTTGCAAACGGCGCGGTAGTTGACCTCCTGTGAATCGTCAATATCGCTGCGCCCCGGAACGCCGGCCGTGTGGAAATGCCCAATCCATTGGATGTTCTCGTGGATGGTCTGGATCAGGTTGCCTTCCATGATCTGCATGTGATAGATGTCGAACAGCAGCTTCACGCGCGGGCTGTTCACGCGCCTGACGACCTCCAGCCCCCAGGCGGAGCGGTCGCACTGGTAGCCGGGGTGGTCGACGATGGAATTCAGCAGCTCCATATTGAGATTGACGCCCTTCGCTTCGGCGTAAGGCGCGATCAACCGCAGCCCGGCGGCGCAGGCCTCGATCGCCGCTTCGCCGCTCTGCCCCGGGCGAACGTTCCCGCTGAAGCAGATGACGCCCGGCACGCCGGCGCGGGCAGCGGCGTCGATCGAGTCACGCAGCTCGGCGCAGATGCGCTCGTGCTGGGCGGGATCGTTGAACCCTGAAGCAATGCTGTCGTGCCCGACAAAGCTGGCGACTCGCAGCCCGCGGCTGCGGGCCAGCTCGCACAGCGCGTCGAAATGCTCATCGCGCTGCCAGATCTCGACCGCCACGAAGCCCATTTGAGCGGCTTTCTCAAAGAACACCGGCAGCGGGTCGGGCAGGGGCTGCATCATGGGGAAGCATATCGATTGTTTGATTGGCATGGTGAAGGTCCCTATAATAATGATAATGTACGCTGATACGAAGAAGTATAGTCCATCTCTCTCCTGGGGACTGCCGTGCTGAGACGCCGATTTCTCCTCCTCGCCCTGCTGACGGCTGCCGCCGCCGGGCTGCGCTTTTTCCGCATCGGCGGGCAGCCGCTGTGGCTGGATGAAGCCTTCAGCGTGTGGATGGGCAGCCAGCCGCCCGGTGAGATCATCCGCCTTGCGGTCGACATCGACCAGCACCCGCCGGTCTATCATTTGCTGCTGCACCTGTGGATGCGCCTGGGCGGGACGGGCGAAGCCTGGGTGCGGGCTTTTTCGGCGCTGTTCGGGGCTGCGGCAGTCCCGGCGGTGTATGTGCTGGGGAGCGCGATCGCCGGGCCGCGGGTGGGGCTGTTGAGCGCGCTGATCCTGGCTTTTTCGCCGTTCCACGTGCAGTACGGGCAGGAAGCGCGCCCGTATGCGATGCTGACATTGTTTGCCTGCCTTTCGATGTGGGCGGCTGCGCGCCTGCTCATCGGGCCTTCGCAGGAGAATATTGGTGACTCTCATCCCCCCGCGCGCGAGGAGAGCCCTTCCAGCCGCTGGTTTTGGCCGGGATATGTGATCTTCACCGCGCTGGCGCTGTACGGGCATAATTCCGCGCTGTTCCTGCCGCTGGCGGTCAACCTGTTTGCCCTGGGGCTGGCGATTCACCGCCGCCGCTCGCCTGGGGGCGAACCGTTCCCGGTCAAACGCTGGCTGGCGGCGCAGGCGGGCGTCTTCCTGCTGTGGAGCCCCTGGCTGGCGGGTTTCCTGACCCAGGCGCGGGGCGTATCGGGCGGTTTTTGGGTGCAGCCGCCCGACTCGGTTGTCGTGGTCGAGGCGCTGAAGACGTTTGTCAACGCCTATTTACCCGACCGGCTGGGCTGGCAGCGGTTGATCTGGTGGGGCTATTTGGGGCTGTTCGCGCTGGCGGCGCTGAAATTCCGCAGCCAGCCGGGCCGCTTTGCTTTCCTGGCGGCGCTTTTTCTCACCCCGTTCCTGGGCGAGCTGGTTGTCAGCCTGCGCATGCCTATTTTTGTCGACCACACCCTCATCTGGACCACGCTGCCGCTGTATGTGCTGCTGGCCGCCGGGATCAGCCGGCTGCGCTTCCGCGAGTACGTGATCACCGCGCTGTTGATCTTGCTGACCGTCAACGTTCTGTCGCTGCACAACTACTACACCTACGACCAGAAAGAGCGCTGGGATTCCGCCGCCGCGTATGTCGCTGCAAACGCGCAGGCGGGCGACGCCGTGCTGTTCAACGCCGCATGGGGACGGCTGGCCTTTCATTATTACTTTGACCGCATTTCCCATGCCCCGGTGGAGCCGTTCGGCGCGCCGGTGGACCTGTTCGAGCGCGGGGAGCTGGAGCCGAAAATGACCGCAGACGACCTGCCGCGCCTGCGCTCGATCATCCGCGGGCGTGAGCGCGTCTGGCTCGTCTACAGCCACTACTGGTGGACCGATCCGCAGTCGCTGATCACCGCCGCGCTCGACCAGGAGATGCGCCTGGAGTCCTTCCGCCTGTTCAACGGAATCCAGGTCCATTTGTATGTGAGGCGTTGAAGCCGTGAAGAAACTGCCCCGTTTCTATGAAACCCAAACCACCCGGGCTGCCCTCTCGGCGCTGGTGCTGATCCTCTTCTGGGGCGCGGTGATCGCCGAATACTGGCCCGATCTCGCCGCAGCGGGACTGCGGCTGGCTAACGCGGCGCGCTCCGGCGGCGCGGAGACGGTCGAAAGCCGCTATTTTGAGATCAGCAGCACGTCAAACGCCGGCAGCGAGCAACTTGCCGCGCTGGTGAGCGAGCTTGAAGCGCAGGTTGAGGCCCTTTCAGACTATCTGGACGCCGAACCGGGCGCAGCAGCAGGCGTTGGGGCAGCGGAAAAGATCCGCGTCCTGATCGTCAATGGGCGCGGGCTCGCACTGATGGACGGGGCGCAGATCACCATCCCGTATGAAAACGGGTGCATGGAGTCCAGCCTTGTCCCGCTGTATCTGGTTTTCTTTATCGAGGGGCTTGAGCTTCGCCCTGCCGGCGGGCTGGTCCCTGCAGCCGGGTTTGCGCTGCACGCCGTCGAGGCAGCCGGGCTGGGCGGCGAGCTGACCCGCCAGCCGCTCGATCACTGGGCCGCGCTGCTGCGCCAGAACGGCGATTACCTGCCGCTGGAGCAGGCCTGGACGATGAGCGTGCCTGACAATGACTCCGGCGCAGCGCGGTTCATGCGCGCCGCGCTCGAAGCCGGTTCCTTTATGGGCTGGGTCAGCCGGCAGTACGGCTTTGAAACCGCGCGGGCAGCCGCTCGCGGCGCTCCGGCAGGCGGCGAGCTGCAGGCCCTGACCGGCAAGTCGCTCGCCCAAATGGAGGCCGAATGGCTGCGCTGGCTCGATGCGCAGCCGGTCACCCCCCAGCCCTGCGCTTCGGTGATCGACAAAACCAGCGAGCTTTTCTTATTATGCCGGTAGATTCGCTGCCTCGTGATAGAATCAATCCTGAAATTCCACAGACAACTCTCGATATCACCTCCAGGAGGAATACCAATGCAGGCTAAGTCTTTGAGCGGCAGCTGGCAGCTGCAGCAAGTTGGGAAGCCCGAAACCTATCAGGCGACCGTTCCGGGCAGCGTTCACCTTGACCTGATGGCTGCCGGGTGCATCCCCGACCCATTTGTCGCCGACAACGAGCTGCGCGTGCTGTGGGTCGCTGAGCAGGACTGGCAGTTTTCCCGCACCTTCGAAGTCTCGCCCGCCATGCTGGACGAAGACCGCGTTTATCTGGTTTGTGACGGTCTTGACACGCTTGGGCAGGTGGAGATCAACGGGACGGTCGTGGGCCGGTTCGAGAACATGTTCCGCCAGTACCGCTGGGACGTTAAATCACTGTTGAAAGCCGGTGAGAATGAAATCCGCTTCACCTTCGATTCGCCGGTTCGCTATGCGGAAGCGCACGAAGCGCAGTATTCCATCAGCATGCCTCAGCCGTGGCAGATTCTGGGCGGGCCTTATCTGCGCAAAGCCCCCTGCCAGTTCGGTTGGGATTGGGGCCCCATGCTGCCCCCCATCGGCATCTGGAAAGACCTGCGGCTCGAGGCGTACAGCCGGGCGCGCATTGTCGACGCGCACGTGCGCCCGCTGGTCGTGGACGGCAAGGGCGTGGCCGATGTGACGGTGAAGGTCGATAACTGGGGCGGCGCGCCGCTCGAGGCCGTTCTGACAGTCACCGCGCCGGACGGCAGCACGCTGGAAGCCCGCGCAGCGGTCGATGGGCAGTCAGGCAAGGTCGTGGTTGAGGTCGAGAACCCGCAGCTCTGGTGGCCCAACGGCTACGGCGAGCAGCCGCTTTACGGCGTTTCGCTGAAACTGCTGTCGGGCAATGAAACGCTCGACACCCGCTCCTATCAGGTGGGGTTCCGCACCCTCGAACTGCGCCGCGAGCCGGATCAATGGGGCGAATCGTTCACTTTTGTCGTCAACGGCACGCCCATCTTCGCCAAAGGCGCTGACTGGATCCCCGCGGATTCATTCCCCACGCGCATCTCTGACGAATACCTCGAGGGGCTGATCCGCTCGAGCGCCGACGCGCATATGAACATGCTGCGCGTGTGGGGCGGCGGCTTCTATGAAGAGGAACGCTTCTACGACCTGTGCGACCGCTACGGCATTCTCATCTGGCAGGATTTCACTTTTGCCTGCAACAAATACCCGACGGATGAGGCTTTCTTCGAAAACGTGCGCCTCGAGGCGATTGACAACGTGCGCCGCCTGCGCCACCGCGCTTCGCTGGCGCTGTGGTGCGGCAACAATGAGATGGAACAGGGCTGGGTTGACTGGGGCTGGAACAATCCCAACGACCCGATGAACCAGCAGTTGAAGATCGCCTATGACCGCATGTACCACCACCTGCTGCCGCGCGTGGTCGAAACAGAAGACCCCGACCACGCCTACTGGCCCAGCTCGGCTTCATCGGGCATCCCGTTCTCTGAGCCGAACAGCGAGAATCGCGGCGACTGCCACTACTGGGACGTCTGGCACGGGCGCAAGCCCTTCACCGCCTACCGCGAGACCTACCCGCGCTTCCAGTCCGAGTTCGGCTTCCAGTCGCTCCCGACGCTGGAGACGATCAAGACCTTTGCCGAGGAAAAAGACTGGAACATGACCTCGTATATCATGGAGCACCACCAGCGCAACATGAAGGGCAACGGGTTGATCATTGCGCAGATGACCGATACCTTCCGCATGCCGAAGGACTTCCCCATGCTCGTCTACCTGAGCATGGTGCTGCAGGCCGAGGGCATCCGCTATGGGGTCGAACACTGGCGGCGCAACAAGCACCGCGTCAGCGGCACGCTCTACTGGCAGTTGAACGATTGCTGGCCTGTCGCTTCGTGGTCGAGCATCGATTATTACGGCCGCTGGAAGGCGCTGCACTATATGGCCCGCCGCTTCTACGCGCCCGTGCTGCTTTCGGTCGAAGATGACGAGAAAAATGCGAAGATGAACGTGTGGGTGACCAGCGACGTCGTCGCCCCCTGGAGCGGCGAGATCAAATGGAAGCTGGTCACGCTGGGCGGTGAAACGCTCGAATCGGGCGCGGAATCTGTTTCGCTCGCGCCGCAGGCTTCGCAGATGATCTTCTCGCGCAGCTTCACGCTCACGCCCGATCAGCGGCGCAGCGTGGTCTTTATCTGCGAGCTCGAGCAGGACGGCAAGCTGATCTCGCGCAGCGTGAACCCCTTCATCGCCAACAAGCACCTCGATCTGGCCAGCCCGAACCTCAAGGTTGGCGTTGCTCAGGAAGGCGGCCAGGCGGTCTACACCGTCACCGGCGAGTCGCTGGCCCGCTTTGTCGAGCTCTCGCTCACCGGCGCGGACGTCATCTTCAGCGACAACTACTTTGACGTGCCCGCGGGCGTCACCGTCCAGGTGACCAGCCCCATCCCCGCCGGCTGGACGATCGAACAGGTCCGCGCAGCGTTGAAGGTCACCAGCCTGTACGATTCGTTCTAGACGAACTGATCTTTCCGCAAGATTGAAAAACTGGGGCCCGCACCCGTTTGGGCTGCGGGCCCCATAAAATCTGCTCGCAGGTTTATAGGGGTATTCAATGAAACCTGTTCCGAATACAGAAAATCCTCTCGTTCTTCGCGTGGACTTCACCGACCAGTCCGCCTGGGAAGAAATTTGCCGCATGATTCAAGCGCCTGTTGGTGGGTTTTATGCCTATGTTGAGTTCTTAGATGACCCGGCTTATGAGGGCGTCACGAAAGAGGATCTTCAAGCGATAATCCCCAGGAACTACAATCACAATTTCATCATCCTGGTCGACCATATCGCCATTTCAGAGCCCGGCCATCCACTGCTTGTTGTTGATCTGTCAGAAGGTTCGTATGAGAGCTTTCGGGCAGTGCCATCAACTGTGCAGTCCATCGAAAACAATTTATCCCTTGCGAACATGGATTTTGAAGAATTTGCCGGTTCTGTGGATGAAAACGGGGTTTTTCGAGGTTTTTCTGAAGGGTAGCGGATTAATAAAAAAGATCGCCTGGATGGATGAGGGGGGCATCCAGCCGGGCGACAATATATATTATATCAGATAATTTTGATAATGCAAGGATGATTTTGGGGTTATGGACAAAAGAAGACTGGACATTTGTTGTATAACCGGACCTGGGATGAACTGTTATGGGTTGGAGACCTGATATATAATAAAGATCAGGAGAAATGATATGGATCGGGCTGCTATTAATCCGGCTATCTTACAGTGGGCACGTGAGCGCGCCGCTCTTAGCCATGGTGAGATAGCGAAGAGGGTGAACGTAAAAGAGGAAACACTGCACCTTTGGGAAACCGGCGCGGAGCGGCCAACCTTCCGGCAAGCCCAGGCGCTGGCCCGTGCTCTCCACATTCCCCTGGGCTACCTGTTTCTCTCCGAACCCCCGCAAACAGTTACTCCCATTACCGATTTCCGCACCCTGCCTCACGCCCAGCGCGGGCAGTTTAGTCCTGAATTAGAGGCCACGATTAATGACGCCCTGCGTAAAAGAGATTGGCTGCGCGAGTGGCGCATTCAGGAAGGCGCTGAACCTTTACCATTTATCGGGCGATTTAAGCCCAATCAGAACCCCGAAACGATCGCCAACAACATCCGGGAAGTTCTGGACATTCCGCTCATACCTCCCAAGAATATAAGAACCTGGGAAGAGCAGCTGCGTTCCTTGATTGGTCAAGCAGAGACAGCGGGCATTTTAATCTTGCAGAATAGTGTCACCCTCAGTGATAATCGCCGGCCGCTCTCCGTTGATGAATTCCGGGGATTTACCCTGGTCGATCCTTACGCGCCAGTTATCTTTATCAATACACAAGATACGATCGCCGGCCGCATCTTTACTCTGGCGCACGAGCTTGCCCATCTCTGGACCGGAATGGGGGGAATTTCCAATCCTGATCCTTACATGCCGGAGAATGAGTCGGAGATTGAACGTTTCTGTAACCAGGTGGCGGCGGAACTGCTGGTTCCTCGAGATGAGTTCTTGCGTGAATGGCAACTCCTGGGCGGGGACGACCCCCTTGAAAAAGCCCAAGAACTTGCGGCTGCCTTTCGGGTGAGCGTCTTTGTCGTATTAATACGCGCCAGAGAACAAGGTCTGATCGCTGAAAATGCTTTCCGGCGTGCATATGGACAAGCTGCGTGGCAGGTTGAAGCCCTAAAAGAAGACAGCGAGGGCCAGCCCGGTTTCTTCAATGTCTGGCGAGTGCGCAATGGGCGTGTTTTAGTAAACGAGTTGCTTCGGGCAGTGCGCCAGGGTGATGTTTTATATCGGGAAGCATCTCAACTCCTGAATGTTTCACCAAAGACACTAGAAAGTGCGATGGGAAAGTTCCTATAGGGGGTCATTGTGAAATATTGCCTGGATGCGAATGTTTTCATCGAAGCACATAGGCGGTATTACTCATTTGATATTGCCCTGCCATTTTGGGAAGCGCTGGTCAATTGGGGGGCCCAACAAATCCTCTGTGGCCTATTGCCCGTATACGATGATTTATTAAAGGGTGATGACGACGAACTACTCCATTGGGCTAAATCTCAAGGCAGAGAACTGTTCGTTGATCCAGATAATGATACCTACCAATGTTTTGCGGAAATTGGCGACCTTGTCACTCGCCAGTATAAACCTCATCTGGCTGAAAAGTTTTTAGACTGCTCCGACCCCTGGGTCATCGCTCATGCAAAAGCCCATAATCTGGTGGTCGTTACGTTGGAAGTTCCACGTCAGGAGCAGCCCGATAAAGATGGGAAAATTGGCGGAAAGGGTATCAAAATCCCCAATATTTGTCAAAAAGTTGGCGTTGAATATATTAATACCTTTAGCATGCTGCGCGAATTAAGATTCTCATTTCGCTAGGTTTATTGTTTATTCCATTCTCGCGACCTAAAAATCCCATACAAAGGCAGCCATCCCCCCCTCGCAAATTTACGGAAAGCTATTCTTGCCCCTCATCAAGTCTCCAAATCCCGAACGAGGGGCTTAAAGGTCTATCGATCAATTCATGAAGCAACAGGCGGTGACAATATGATGGTGGAACCGTGAGCTTGATTCACCGCAGAATGCATGGCAGATAAAAGACCTCATCGACTTCAACCGGCTGCGCTCCGGCATAGCCGGACTCAGGCTCAGAGTACGCCGAGCAGTTATCTCCTTGCGCGCAGGCGCGCACCCAAAAATAATACACCACGCCCGGCGTGACGCTGTCGCTGATGGAATGGGTATTGGTTGACTCGTCAAAGGGGACCGCATATTCTTTGTCTAACCGCGTGGCGCGGTAGACCAGATAGTGGTCAACCGGCGGGCCGGAAGGAGGCGGGTCCCAATCGATATCGATCCGCCTGGGGAACGTCCCGTCGGTAGCGCGCACATTGACCGGCGCGGGGGGCCGCTCTGCTGCATACCCCACGTCAGGCTCAGACAACGCCGAGCAGCCGTCTGCATGCGAGCAGGCTTCGATCCAGTAGTAATAGGTCACGCCTGGGGTGGCGTTCGTATCAACATACGTATTTTCGAGAACCGCCGCCACTTCGACCGAGATATCCGGGTCGGGCTCGGTCGCGCGCCGGACCTGCCACTGCTCCAGCAGCGAGTCCGATTCGGGCTGATTCCAGGTCACGATAATGCGGTCAGGAGGGTAGGCCCCATCGGTGGCGCTCACGTTCACCGGCACGGCGGGCGGCGGGCCCTGCGCAGCAGTGAAAGCCCATGTCTCGCTTGGCTGGCTGGGCGGGCAGCCCTCGACCGGGCTTAACGAAACGACATTCCAGGTGAAGCTCCCCTCCATGGACGCAACCTCGTACCAATCGGAGCCTTCCCATTCCAACTGCTCATCGATCACCAGCGCGCCGGTATAGGCATCCCATACCCGCAGATGATAGCCCGCAGCGCCGGGCACCTGCTCCCATTCCAGCCGGTAGTACGGGTCTTGCGCGGTGTAGTGAATCTCTGCGCCGTCCTCCGGAGATATAAGATCCGGCAGGAGCAGCGTTGGGCAGTCTACTGCGCCAACAGGCGGGCCGGCAGGCGCAAGCACTGAGCCCAGGAGAAGGGGGCTTTTACGACTTTATCCACCCCGCCTGGGTGAAGGGTGCCTGTTGATCTATAAACCGGCGCACGGATCGTCTTCAGCCCTCGCCCGGGATCGGGAGAGGGCGGCTTTGCGGCGAGGCACATTTACTAATCACCGGAATATTTGCGCCGCAAAGCCGGGTGAGGGCGAACCGGGAGAAGGAAGTCTAATTTCTGCCAACTCGCCACTGCCAACTAAAACTCCGCGCTCACCACCTCGCGGCGCAGGCGGCCGTCCTTCAACCGCCAGATGGTCGTGGCGAACCGCTCGATAAACGCGCGGTCATGCGCCGAGACCAGCACCGTGCCGGGGAACGCCTCCAGCGCAGTCTCGAACTGCTGGCGCGAGGGGATGTCCAGGTGGTTGATCGGCTCGTCGAGCAGCAGGCAGTTTGCACCGCTGACCACCAGCCGTGCGAGCATCAGGCGGGCGCGCTCCCCATAGCTGAGATTTTCAGTCGGCAGGCGAACTTTATCGCCTGAGATAAGAAAGTAATGCAGGAACTTGAACGTTTCGCTCTCATTCATTGGGGCAAGCTCCTGGATCGTCTCCAGCGCGCTCTTCCGCGGGTCAAGCACTTCCTGCTGCTGGGGCATGTAGCCGATGCGCACGCTTGGGCCAACCGACACAATCCCGCTGTCCGGTTTGACGTCTCCCATGATGATGCGGAGCAGCGTGGTTTTCCCCGAGCCGTTTGGCCCGACCAGCGCGGCGCGCTCGCCGTATTGCAGGGTCTGCTCCACATCGCGGAACAAACACTGGTCATCAAACGCTTTGCTCACGCCCTTGAGCGTAATCACCACCTGCCCGCTGCGCAGATTTGGCGCGAAGCGCAGGCGCATCTGCTCTGGCTCATCTGGCCGTTCAACGCGCTCCTCGTCGGCCATGTAGCGCTGCAAGCGTTTTTCCTTGGCTTTTGCGCGCTGGGCGACTTTTTTGGCCAGCCGTCGCAGGTGATCGTTCTTCGTGCTGCGCTCGGTTGCCAGCGCGTGCTCTTTGGTCTGGCGAATATCCTGCTCGAGGCGGCGGATCTCGCTCTGCTGGTCTTTCCACGCGCCCCACTGCTTCTCGATCTCTCGCGCGCGGGCCTCGGCGTAATCGCTGTAATTGCCGGGATATTCTCGCAGCGTGTGTTTATCCGGGTCCAGTTCAAGGATGCGCCGGACGGTGCGGTCAAGAAACCGCCGGTCGTGCGATACGACCAGCACCGCCCCCTGATAAAAGCGCAGAAATTCTTCCAGCCATTCCAGCGCCTCGATATCGAGGTGGTTGGTCGGCTCGTCGAGCAGCAGGATCGAAGGCTGCGAGACGAGCAGGCGCGCCAGCCCAACGCGCGTGCGCTGCCCGCCCGAAAGCTGCCGCATCAACGCTTCCTGCGAGACGTCGCCCAATCCCAGGCCGGTCAGGACCGTCTCGATCGTATTTTCGACGCTGTACCCGCCCAGGGCTTCAAAGCGGTGCAGTGCGTCGCCGTATGCCTCCAGCAGGCGCGGCGAGGTATCCCCTGCTGCCATTTGTTCGGCCAGCGTTTCCATCTCTCGCTGGGCTTCATACAGGCCGGGGATGCCGGAGCGGATGTATTCACCAACGGTCTCATCCATCGTGAGATCGAACCCCTGGGGAAGATAGCCCAGGCTTGCGGTGGGGGCCAGAAAAACCGTCCCCTGGTCAGGCGGCTCTCCTCCGGTGATGATGCGCAGCAGCGTCGATTTTCCGCTGCCGTTTGGCCCAACCAGCCCGACCCGGTCGTCCGGGTTGATTGAAAAAGTGATATTCTCCAGAACCGTCTCGACTCCGTAGGACTTCGATACCTGATGCACTTGTAACATCAGAACACCTCCACGCACAGTTATTAAAACAAAAAGTCACAGGCCTGTGATGGGACCTGTGACTCGATCAATTCAAAATAATCATTTCAACAAAAACAGGCCCACGCAAGGTGCGCGGGCGCAGGGCGGCTTATATTATCAGCCAATACTTCAGCCGCTCACCACACCCAGAATATGTTGGCCTGAATATCTGTCATGGGTTGATCCTTTCAAAAAATATGATATCATGCCAGTGAGCCCACCGTCAAGAAATCAATTGAGTAGAATATTAAGGCGTAATTCTCCCGCCTTTCCTATTGTCTATGGACAAATAGTGACAAAGTGTATAATAATAAAACATTATCGGTTGGCGAAAAAACGGTAAGCTGGTAGAGGGAAGGTTATTGGATGGCGAATCATCGTATCGGCAAAGAACAGCAAAAAGAACAGGCCCGCACCGGTTCGCTGGACGGCTATTTGCAGGTTTTTAACGACCTGCCGAGCCTGATGTGGCGCGCCGGAAAGGACGGGAAGTGCAATTTTGTCAACAACAGCTGGCTTTCCTTCACCGGGCGATCCGCTGAACAAGAATCAGGCGACGGCTGGCTGGACGGGCTGCACCCTGACGACGTCGAGCGCTTCCGCAGCGCCCTCTCAAATGCAATCGCCAACCAGCAGCCGTTTGAGCTTGAATTTCGCCTGCGCGATCACAGCGGCGAGTACCGCTGGGTGCAGAATATCGCCCGCCCGATCAAAGATTCGGACGGCAATTTTAGCGGTTTTATCGGCACGTGCTTCGATCTGAGCGAGCGCAAACGGATGGAAGCCGACCTGGGCCAGACGCAGGAAGCCCTGGCCGCGGCGAGCACCGCCCGGCGCGAGAGCGAAGCGCTGTTCAAGAGCATGTTTCAGTATTCCCCTGACGCGGTCGTCGCGGTGAATGAGGAAGGGAACATTACCCTGGTCAACTGGCAGGCGCAGCAGTTGTTCGGGTATTCACTGGACGAGCTGATCGGGAAGCCGGTCGAGTCGCTCATGCCGGGCGAATTTCACGAGCGCCACAGAAAGCACGTCGCCGCTTACCTCAAGAACCCGCACGTGCGCCCCATGGGGGTGAACCTGTCTCTGTTTGGCAGGCGCAAAGATGGGTCGTTCTTCCCGGCGGATATCAACCTGGGGCCGGTTGTCACAACGCAAGGCAAGATGGTCATCGCCACCATCCGCGATACCACCGAGCGAAAGAAAACCGAAGAGGCGATTCAAGAGCGCGAAAAGATGCTGACAGCCGCGGTCCAGGCAGCGCCGATCACGTTCTTCAAGATCGACAGGGACGGCGTTTTGCGCCTGGTGTTAGGGCAGAAATCGGCCCGCCAGGTGTACGGCGTCGATATGGTTAACCGCTCGATTTACGAGATCAATGAAAATCCGCAGTTGATCGAATGCTTCGAGCAAGCGCTGGCCGGCGAGACGGTCACGCGGCTGATTGAATTCGACGAACACGCTTACGAAACGACCTATGTCCCCCTGCAGAGCGACTCGGGTGAAATCACCGGGGTCCTGGGCGTCGCCGTTGAAGTGACGCGCCACCGCGCGGTTGTGGAGGCCTTGCGCGAAAGCGAAGCGCAGTTCCGCACCATCTTTAATGACTCCGCCGAGGGGATTAAACTGCTCGACGCTGAAGGGCGAATCGTCAAGGCCAACCCGGCGCTGCAAGAGATGCTTGGATATTCCGCCGAAGAGCTGACCACGATGCGCTATTCTGACATGACTCACCCTGACGATGTTGAGATGGTCAGGGAGATGTTCGATCGATTAATGGCGGGCAAAACCGATCACTTCCGCATTGAAAAGCGCTACAAGCACAAAAACGGCCAGATCATCTGGGGCCGCCTGGCGATGTCGCTCTTCCGCGGAAACGACGGCACGCCGCTGTATGGCATTGGCATGATCGAGAACATCACCGCGCAAAAGGAGATAGAGGCGGAGCTGGCAGAATTGCAGCGTCGGCTGATCGACAGCGCGGAAATTGAGCGGCTTAACCTGTCGCAGGATCTGCACGACGGCCCCTTGCAGGACTTGCAGGTGATGGGCTTCCAGATTTCGATGCTCCAGTCGATGATTGGCGAGAAAGAAGCAGGCGCGAACGGCGCGCTGGAAGAGCTTGCCAGCCTGGAGGAGGAACTGCACAAAGTGACCGCCTCGATTCGCGCCATCTGCGGCGAGCTGCGCCCCCCTGCCCTGACCCCCTTTGGGCTTGAAAAGACCATCCGCTCGCACGCCGACCACTTCCAGGAGCAGCATCCCGATCTGAATGTGACGCTCGACTTGATGAGCGACGGGAAGGCGCTGCCCGAGCGCGTGCGGCTGGCGCTGTTCCGCATTTACCAGCACAGCATGGCGAATATCATCCGCCATGCCAAAGCCAGCAGCGTGAAGGTGTCCTTCCACTTCGATGAAGACATCATCGAGCTGAAGATCGAAGATGATGGGGTCGGGTTCAATGTGCCGCGCCGCTGGATTGAGCTGGTCCGAGACGAGCATTTTGGGCTTGTCGGGTCGATTGAACGGGCCGAATCGATCGGCGGCAAGATGGTGATCGAATCGAGCGAAGGCGCTGGCACCCGGATCACCGTCACCGTCCCGCGGCGAGAAGAAGAGCAGGTCACCCAGCGAGAGCGCTTTAAGACCAGTTTCGCGCTGTAAACCGGCATTCACGCGCCGGTTTTGGCGCGCTGCAGCAGATCGCTCCAAAAATGAAACGATATTCGCTTACCACCCGAACATCCGGGTGGAAAACCGCCTGTTTGAGCGGTGCGCGCCTGGAACCGGGCCGCTATACTGGCTGAAACAGGTGCTTATCGTTATCAGACAGGAGGAAGGGAAGAATTATGGAGACGAATCTACTCAGCGCGCTTTCTGATGCAATGGTCCGCGCGGTGGACTGCGCCGCCGCCTCAACGGTGCATGTGGACGCGCGTAAGCAGTTTGGGGCCAGCGGCATCGCCGTCCAGCCGGATTTGATCCTGACGGCCAATCACGTGGTGGAGCGAAACAGTGATATCCGCGTCAGCCTGCCTGACGGAAGCCAGACCGGCGCGCGCGTGCTGGGCCGCGACCCGGAAACCGACCTGTGCCTGCTGCAGCTTGAGCGCGCGGCGGCCTTCCCGGCGGTGGCGGCTGAGCAAGAGGCCCAGGTCGGGCAGATTGTGATGGCGCTTGGCCGCCCGGAATCCGGTGAAGGCATTCAGGCCAGCCTGGGCGTTGTCGGCGCGGTCGGCGGCCCGCTGCGGACGAATCGCGGTGGCCTGCTCGAACGGTTTATCCGCACCGACGCGATTCCCTACCCGGGGTTCTCGGGCGGCCCGCTG
>Ga0134094_1000785_pt1 | contig 35589 bp, 19 predicted proteins | sample 5_1taG_FD_94458 | JGI IMG/M metagenome (GOLD analysis project Ga0134094, IMG submission 94458) | Switchgrass degrading microbial communities from high solid loading bioreactors in New Hampshire, USA - 5_19_20_110_A1 metaG | ecosystem: Engineered > Bioreactor > Semi-continuous > Anaerobic >... | reverse complement strand
CCAATTGCAATATAATCATAGGCTGCCAGTATAGCGGTTGGTAATTGTTTATTGTTAAAAAGTTGTTCCATGGATGAATATCCTGCATATTCAAATCGATTTTTACTAATGATAACAAAATTTTTGTTAACCTCAAGTCCCAACTTATTCATTGCGCTATAAAAATAATTTTCTTTAGAGTGTGTTAAGGTTTCACCGATGAAACCTATATTTTTGTGTCCCATATCATATAAATATTGAATGGCTTCATATACGGAGTCTTCCATATTGTAATAAATGGAGTCAATGCCATCGCATAAGTCAAAAGAGACTATGGGTACAGAATAGTTACTAATACTGTCGGATAGTGGAGAAACGATGATGATACCATCTACTTTAGCATAAGTTGTATAATATTCTAATAGTTCATTTTCTTTATTTATGTCAAAGTCTGTACACCCGACAAGTATGGTTGCACCTCTTTTAGAAATTTCAGCTTCTAAAAGAGAAATGTAGTTGCCGTAATATCTGCTGCGGAATTCGGGACAAATGATTGCAATAACGGTTTTGTTATATATATTTTTATAAAATTTATCAAAGCAATTGTTTTCTTTGGCAATTCGAAAGATCATTTCCCGAGTTTCGTTACTAATTTCCTTGCTACCGGAAAATGCCTTGGATACCGTGGAAACAGAAACGTTTGCCAATTTCGCAAGTTTGGTTAGAGTAATATTCGCCACCTCCCTGATGGTCGGAATTATTATATATTTATTATATCATACCGATGTTATTTCTAGTTTATTATTTTAAATCTGAAAGTTTTTTGTTAACAATTGATTGATCTTAATGCCATAGTTGGCGATATTGTACGTGTACTTTAATTATGGTCAGATCCATTGATTTTCAACGCAAAAAGCACAGATATATGTGTTTTGGTATATAATCTAAAAAATAAGCGATTGAAAAATAAAAACTGTGATGTTATTATTAGCTTAAGCGAGAGAGGAGTGTAATGTTTTGAAAAAGAAAATGATTGTTTCATTATCCGCTTTATTATTCATTACAGTTGTATTTGGCTTAGTTCTAGTTTTTTATAAGAAAGATAATTTAAAAACATTCGGAGTAATTAAACATATTAAAACATCGGATAAATATCCATTAGAAACAAATGAAACAATAACATGGTGGGTTGAATTACATTCACTTGTTCAAAAAAATTATGGAAGTCTAAATGATACACCTTTTGCGGCAGAGTTAAAAAGGCAAACGGGTGTTAATATAGAATTTGTACATCCACCTCGAAATGAGGCAAATTCCCGTTTAAGGTTAATGTTTGAATCAGGTACAACTACGGATATTATTGAAAGTGCCTGGTTTACTGATACGGAGAGAGGTTTAAGTAAACTAATTAAAGAGGGTCACATTATTCGTCTTAATGATGTTATAGAAAAAGTATCACCAAATTTTAAAAAGTATCTTATAACAAATCCTGAAATTGAAAAAAGTATAAAAACTCCCGAAAATGATTATGCATATTACCCTATGATGAGAGGGGATAAACGACTTAGTACTTTTCGTGGGTTTATGGTTCGTTCGGACTTGATGGAAAAAGTGGGGGTTCGGCAAATACCAACCACCATTGACGAATTGGAGTCGCTTTTATATAAATTTAAGGAAATGAATGTTGAAATTCCAATTAGTATTTTACAAAATGATTTGATAGGAAGAGATAGTGCGTCTTTAAGTGGGGCATATGGGTTTATAACCGGATTTTATCTTGAAGATGGAATTGTCAAGTTTGGCTGTTATGAACCAAAGTTTAAAGAATATATAACTTTACTTGCAAAATGGTATAAAGATGGTCTTTTAGATAAGAATTTTACGGATAATGATTTCAATAGATTAGGTGAAGAGTTTGGGGAAGGAAAAATTGCCATTGTATATGCGTCGGCTGGGGGACATTTTGGGGCTTGGATTCCTATTCTTCAACAAAATGTAGTAGGTGCAGATGTTGAACCTCTTCCGTATCCGTCTTTGGTAAAAGGAAAAGGGCCTAGAATTGGTCAATATAATGGAACTGTTGATAGATACGGAGCAGTTATTAGTGCCAAATGTAAAAATATAGAGCTGGCAGCAAGAGTATTGGATTTTGGATATTCTACTGCCGGCAAAAAACTATATAATTTTGGTATTGAAGGTATTTCATATACAATGGACGATGGAATACCAAAATATACTGAAAATGTTTTATTTCCAAATGTTGCAGAAGGAGGCACCATAGGAGGGGAAATTGCAAGGTACGCAAGGGCGGCTTATTATGGCCCTTTTATACAAGATATAAATTATATAGACCAGTATTACCAACTGCCTCCGCAGAAAAAGGCACTTGAAATCTGGTCTTATACGGACGCAAAAGATTATGTTTTGCCATTAATGATATTGACAGAAGCGGAAAGTAGTAAATTAGCAAGTATCATGGAAAATGTATATGCAGCTCAAGCAGAAATGGCAACCAAGTTTATTAATGGACAATTGGAGTTAAATGATATAGATATGTTCTTCATTGAACTTGAGAATCTTGGCATTGAAGAAGCAATCAGGATACAGCAACAGGCATACAATAGGTATATTTCAAGCTAAGTCAAACTTATAAATGCTATCAAGGAGGATCTGCTGAATGTTTAAAATTTCAAGATTCGGTTCAAGGAAGATCAATGCAAAAATTAAATGGTTTATATCTTATTTGGTTGTACTTATAGTTCCAATAATAATGTGCGTTCTTTTATGGTTTTACATGCAGACATCGATCAATAAAGAAAGAGTTCAATTAGGTCAATTGCAAATTAGAAATATCGTCAAAAGTGTCGAAGAAGAAGCAAAAGCCAATTCAATTTCAGCGAATCAATTTAAAAATAGTCTTGTTGTTAAGCAGGCAATGTCGCTGATTGATGTAAATACAAGTTATGACAAGGAGGTTTTGTCAAAGCTTTCCTCAGAAATCTTAAATTATAGGTATAAATTCGATATTAAGGACAGTGTTTTTATTTATTTGAAAAGGGTTGATATTGTAGTAAATGAAGATGGTTATTTTACGCCGCTTAATTTTTGGAAAAAAAATTATTCTAATAGTAATATAGGTTTTTCTGATTGGAAAAGGATGATTGGGAAAAGTCTTGATGTTGAATATAATTTATATTCAATTACTTTTTTTGACAAAGGGGGGCATGATTATCAAAGTTTTTTACATACAACAATGCTTTGCAAGGAAAGTAGTAATAACTATGCAGTAATGGCAGTACAAGATTTTGCTCCGATTGATTATTTACAAGAAATAGAGGACTCATATTTTATTATATACGATACAAACCAGGAGTTGGTTTATGGCCCGGGGAATAGAGAAATTTTTTCGGTATTGTCACAAAGTATTAAAGATGAAGTGGTAAGAAGTGGTCGGAATCGTTATATAATCAATCATGCAACTTCTCAGGATTTAAAGTATAAATTTGTGGTCGCAGTAAAACTATACGATGTATTTACGACTTCTCCAACTCCGTTTATATATATGGGGATTATTATACTAATGAGCGCATTTTGTATATGGACGTTATGGGTAATTTCCAAAAAAAATTATACCGTTATCGATAAAATTGTTATGCGATTAAAAGCTGTTAGAGGGGAAGGTACATCAGCAAATGAAATTTCAATGATTGATTCTCTGATAGATAAACTGGTAAAAGAGCATGAAGACCATGCAATTCTTTTACATAAACAAAATTCACAATTTGTTTCTATCAACATAAGTAGGCTTTTGCATGGTCATGTAAAAGTTTATGAAGAAATTCAGTCAGGGATGGTTGACAAATATGGAATTGAATTTTTAAGTGATTATTTTGCAGTCATTGTCATTGCTCTTGAAGATTATAAAGAGTTTCTAGAGAACAAAAATCAAAAAGTAATGAGTACAGAGATTGGATTAGTAAAGTTTGCAATTAAAAATGTAGCAGAAGAAGTCATTGCGGAGAAGGGAAATCGAGGGTATTTTGCCGAAACAGAGGAAATACCAACCATTTTGGTGTCATTATCATCAGAAAATTTATCCAATGCAAAAGAAATATTGGTTGAAAACTGTAAGTTTATACAGAAGTTTTTAAGTCAACAGTTAAGTATCAAAACGACGATTTCCATCAGTAATATTGGAATGGGAATTTCCGATATACATAGAATCTATAGACAGGCAATCGAATATGTAGAGTATAAATATGTCTTGGGAGAAGAGATTATTATCACTCCGGAAGATATTGACATACAAAAAGATGTTAAATACAGTTTTACAAAAGAACGAGAAGATTGGCTCATTAATTTTCTTAAAGTTGGGGATACACAACAAGCTATCCAACTTATTGATAGTGTTCTTTATTTAGAACCCAGGGACAACATACAAGATATTAAAAGGTTACATTGCATTACCTATGATATTGCAGCTGCTTTAATTCGGTTTTGTTGTGAGGAAGAGTTAAGCAAGGAGGTGTTTGATGAGGAGAAATTTTTAGAGGAATTAACAAACGCAAGAAATTTAGAGAACATGTATATTCTAATATCGGATGCCATTAAGCAGATTTGTAGTAAATATACCCCTACAAATAATACTTTTATTGATAATGTTATCAGCTATATTGAAAAGGTATATAGTGATAATAGTCTTAGTGTTTCATCCATTGCTGAACATTTTAACCTTCACCCAACATATATGTCAAATGCTTTTAAAGCCAAAACCGGTGTTGGGTTGTTAGAATATATCAATAGAGTTCGTATTAACAAGTCTATTGAGTTAATGATGAACGCTAATTTAACCATTAATGAGATTTCAGAAAAAGTAGGGTATCTTAATGCAAATACTTATATTCGCATTTTTAAAAAGTTAATGGGGATCACTCCCAATAAGTATCGAACCATTAAAAAATAAAGGAGCTGTTAAGTAAAAATGAAAAAAGAGCTGGATTTCTCATAAAATATCTAAAGAATTCTAGAGAATGCAGCCCCAAAAGAATGATAGCTATTAAAATTTTGCCAGTCAAGGATAAAATGAACGGGCAAAGCCCGTCCTTGACAGTCAAAATTTTAATAGCTGAATAATAATTAAGGGCTGCAAGGCAAAGAAATGCATGGCAAAAAGCCCTGCCATATACAGGGTATGAACATTGAAAAGTAAATATGTTAAGCGGTTAAAAGCCAATTACATCTGTCTTTATCATTGTAGTTTGCACCGGCAACCTGAGCAGGTGTAAGGTTACTGAGAGATGAATGAGGGCGTATAAAGTTATAGAAGAAAATAAAAGTAGCAATCATGTTGTTGGCACTTTTAAATGAACCAAAACCACGTTTCGATTTATACCAGGCCTTAAAAGTATCATTGAAGGATTCAATGATATTGTTAGATATATCATCTTTAAAAGATTGCACTTTAATGTGCTCGGAATTTGGAAAGGAAGCTTTAGTGGCAACATTATACGACCAATATCTATCAGTAACAATACAAGCAGGAGTTCCAAACTTTTTTGCATTACAAAAAAGCTTGAAAGCTTGTGGAGAGCTTCTGTAAGGAGACAGATGGAAGCTGATCACAAACCTTGTTTCAGAATCAATAATAAACCAAACATAATACTTTTTACCGTTAATCTTAACAACAGTTTCATCAGCATGCCACTCATCAGAGTTAAGATTAATAGAGTTATTAAACTTAGAGGCAATGTTTTGAAACAGGGGAGCAAACATTTTAGCCCAGGAAGCAATGGTTACATGTGAAACCTTAATGCCATTATTAGCAAAAATAAATTGAGAAATCTTTCTTGTAGAAACATTACAGAGGTAAAACAAATTCAGGGCAGTAATAATAACATGCAAGGGGAATCTCATTCTTTTGAAGTTTGATTTACCAAAAAGATTTTGACAAGAAGCTTCCCCGACAGCACTAGCTTTAACAACGGAAAAAGCATGATTGCATTTTTTGTCACAACAGCGATACTGGGTATAGTGCTTATAGTCATGGTGTATGAAAGTAGCCTTACCACACTTTGGGCAAATGGGATATTTCCTTAACTTATTGGAAGCTTTAGGAGCAAAAGGTGCAAATTGCCGCTTGCATAATTTACATTGATATTTTTGATAGCCATTAGGATCTTTGCCAAACTTATAAAGTTTAGAAGAATTGCACCGTGGACACTTAATTTGTGGTATAATAGTCATAGGCCTCGGCCTCCTTTGTGGAGTAATTTGTTTTTGGCTAAAACTATTATACACGAAGGAGTCCGGGGCTTTCAATTTTCATTTAACTTAACAAAACGAAAATAAGATTTTGGAGGGAAAATTTATGAAAAAAATAGCACTATTATTAGTTGTATTTTTGACAGTTAGTAGTTTGGCAGGTTGTGGGAAGACCAAAGAAACATCCGGTATAGATTTTAAAGTTACTACAGATGGAACATATCCTATTAAAACCGATAAAACGTTAACCTATTGGGTTCAACTTCACGAAAGTGTTGCGGCAAATTTTACCAGTCTGAATGATACAACTTTTGCGCAAGAACTTATTAGACAAACCGGTATTAACGTACAGTTTATTCATCCACCTGTAACACAGGTATCCGAAAAATTTAACCTTATGATTGCTTCAAGGGACTTACCCGACATTATTGAGTGGGGATGGTATAATTTTACTGGCGGACCACAAACAGCTATTAATGATGGTATAATCCTACCGCTTAATTCCATCGTAGATAAAGTTGCTCCAAATCTAAAAAAATATTTGTCAGAAAATCCACATATAGACAAAGAGGTAAGAACAGACGATGGTGAACTTTATGTATTTCCGTTTGCAAGAGAAAGTGATTACTTAAACACCTTTTTTGGGCCAATGTTTAGAAAAGATCTTTTAGACAAGGCAGGTTTGGAAGTTCCCGAAACAATTGATGAGTGGGATAAAGCACTTTATGCGTTTAAAGAGATGGGGGTTAAAGTTCCACTTGCAGCAGTATTTGATAATAGTAAGATAAAGCAAACTTCATCTTTCTTAGGTGCATTTGGAGTAATGGGTCATTTCTATGTGGAAAATGGAAAAGTTAAGTTTGGTCCAAGAGAAGAAGAACCGTTTACGAAATTTGTAACTTTATTGGCAAGATGGTATAAAGACGGAATATTGGATCCTAACTTTGTTGATACAAACAACAGCAGGGTTAATGCATTAGGTTTAAGCGGAGATTGGGGTGTTGCATTTGGTTCTTGTGGCGGTAATTTTGGTGCATGGATACCAGCAATAAAGAAGGAACACCCGGAGGCCGAATTTGTTCCTGCAAAATATCCTGTTCTTAACAAGGGTGAAAGACCAAAATTCGGTCAAAAGAATTTCCATGCTAATCCAAACGGGGGAAGTGCTGCAATTACCACACAATGTAAAGATGTTGAACTTGCTGCAAGACTATTGGATTATGCATATTCCAATGAAGGATTCCTTCTGTACAATTTCGGAAAAGAAGGCGAAAGTTATGAAATGATTGATGGCGTTCCAACATACACCGAAATTATTACCAATTCTGATATCAATGGTGGAAAGCCAATGAGTCATATGATTGCAAAATATGCTCGGGCAAGTTATTCCGGTCCGTTTGTTCAAGCTGAAAACTATATGAAACAATACGCCCGTCTGGATGTTCAAAAACAAGCTATTGATATCTGGTCGGAAACAGATCAGCTCAAGTATGCTCTGCCTTTTGTTACATTAACAGCGGAAGAAAATAGCGAATTTTCTACAATTATGAATGACATTGACACATATCGCGAAGAACAAGTTTACAAATTTATCACCGGTACAATAGGTCTTGATCAATTGCCGAATTACTTTAAAACGTTAGATGAAATGGGGATTAATCGTGCAATTGAAATCATTCAAGTTGCATATGAAAGATATTTGAATCGATAAAAATAAATTTAAGGGGTACAAGTCATATGAAATATTCTACTACGCAAAAAACTTTTAAAGATCGGATTATTAGTGATTTTAAGAAAAATAAAACCATATATTTATTAGTATTGCCGGTAATTCTGTTTTATATAATTTTTCACTACATTCCAATGTATGGAGTGATCATTGCATTTAAAAAATTTTCTCTTGGGAAAGGTATATTGGCAAGTGAATGGATTGGATTTGAACATTTTCGTAGTTTTTTCAAAAGTGTATATTTTAAAAGGGTGTTCTTTAACACCCTTAGAATCAGTATAACAAACATTTTATTTGGATTTAGCGCACCCATCATTTTGGCTCTTTTAATCAATGAATTAAGAAGTAAAACCTACTCAAGAATTGTACAAACCGTTACATATCTGCCACATTTCATATCATTAGTTGTAATCTGTGGTATGATTGTTGATTTTACGTCAGAAAATGGAGTAATTACAAACTTTTTGTCTTTGTTTGGCATGGAGAAAACAAACTTGTTAAGAGTTCCTGAATATTTCACTGATATTTATGTTGTGTCAGAAATCTGGCAAGGGGTAGGATGGGGTTCTATTATATATCTTGCTGCCCTTACCAGTATTGACACTTCTTTACACGAGGCAGCGACAATTGATGGTGCCGGCCGATGGAAGCAGGTCTGGGCAATAGATATTCCTTGCATATTACCTACGATCGTAACTCTTCTTGTTCTTAGAATGGGAAGTGTTATGAGTGTTGGCCATGAAAAAATTATTTTACTCTATAACTCTTTAATTATGGAGAAGGCAGATGTTATATCATCCTTTGTATATCGAAAAGGTTTACTGGAATCCAATTATAGCTATGCCACAGCAGTCGGTCTTTTTAACTCTGTCATTAACATGATGTTAGTTATTATAGCTAATGCCATAAGCCGTAAAGTCAATGACATCAGTTTGTGGTAGGATTTGTTGCAGGAGGAAATTAAAATGAAAGTTAAAGTTTCATTACAACAAAAATGCTTTGATATATTTAACGTAGTATTTATGTTTATATTGATGATTATTATGTTATATCCCATGATTCATGTTATTATGGCCTCCTTTTCGGATGGGAATATGCTTTTGGTTCACGAAGGGCTTTTGCTTTGGCCGAAAGGATTCAACCTATTGGCATATCAAAGAGCACTAACCAATCCGGCAATTTTAAACGGATATAAAGTAACATTGTTTATATTGGTTGCTGGCTGTACATTAAATATGCTTTTGACGGCCATTGGTGCGTATTTTTTATCATCAAAAGATATTCTTTGGAAAAATCTTATATCGTTTTTCATAGTGTTTACCATGTTTTTTAGTGGTGGTATGATTCCGCTTTATTTAACTGTGCATAAGCTTGGTCTTATAAATTCTCTTTGGTCAGTTATTTTAGTGGGAGCCATTAATACGTATAATATGATTATTCTTAAAACGGGTTTTAACAATATACCGGAAAGCCTAAAAGAGTCGGCAATTATTGACGGGGCAGGGCATATTACTACTTTGTTTAGGATTATGATTCCACTTTCATTGCCTACACTTGCAGTAATATTGTTATATTATGCTGTTGGACATTGGAATGCATGGTTTAATGCAGCCATATTTTTAAATGACTCCAATAAATATCCTCTTCAATTAGTTCTTCGAGGGATATTATTGATCAATGACACGGCTGCCATGACTCAAGATGTTGCGGACACAGAAACATGGGCGGCAGGAGAATCCATTAAATATGCGGTAATCGTGATTGCAACTATGCCAATCTTGTGTATTTATCCTTTCTTGCAGAAGTATTTTGTGAAGGGTATCATGATTGGTGCCGTTAAAGGATGAAAAGGAAGGGTGGAGAAAGATGAAAAAAATATTAAGTTTAGTATTATGTTTGTGCGTGTCAATAATGGGATTAAATGTTTCCATAACATCAGCAGCAACTGGGAACCTTTTAACCGACAAGGTTGTATGGACGGCTTCATCCAATGCTACACTGGACGAAGCCAATAGGCTGGAAAATTTAGTGGACAATGAGGATGAAACAAAGTTTGTCACAAAAAATCTGAATGCGGCAACTGCTGTTCGAATCTTTTTTGATCTTGGTTCCAATGAATTATCGTATAATCAAATGAAAATTGATTTTGAGTCCTATAATTTAATGAAAATTAGTGTATATACATCAAATGTTGTAAATGCAGCATTAACACCATTTCCCGAAACCAATCCTCCAAGCAAAACGGGACTCAGTAGCGTAAGATTTGCCAGTTATGATTCTCCAATTTATACAAAAAATTTTAATCCATATTATATTTCGGCACCGACAAGTAATTATCCCTCAAGTCAAGTTCTGTCTTTTGACACAAGAAATGACAGGTATGTTTGCCTTGAACTTACAACAGCGTATTCTTCAATAACAGGGGACTACGTTGGAGTCAATAACATCATTAAAGGGATTGAACTGTTAGCAGCTGTACCGGATAGAATTGAAATAATTTCGAATGATTCTATTGCAATTCCATCTGCTTTATCCCCGGATAAAAAGATTGAAATGAAAGCAAATGTGCTCGATTCGAAAGGGAATATTATATCTGATTCAACGTTGTCTGCACATGAATTTAGTTTGAAGGAGGAATATAAAGGCGTATCCATTAATGCTACAACAGGGGAGTTAACCATTACCAAAGATGCAAAAATTTCTAATATAGTTGTTATTGCAAAATGTACAGCTCCAGGGTATGAAGGCATCTTTACTGAAAAAACAATAGCCCTAACAGAAGTGGATCCAACTGAAAAAGAACTGGCGGAAGCTGTTGCAAACTTGGATTTTTCGTTAATATCATCACAAAGAATTTCTTCTGTAGGAAAAAATTTAAACTTGATTTATGCAAAAGACAATAAGCTTACCATAGGAAACAAGACTTACGATAACATGGATATCGAATGGAGCAGCAGCAATCAAAGCGTTATCACGCACGATGGTGTTGTTACACGCCCAGTAACTTCAAATGTGACTGTAAATTTAACGGCAACGTTGACAAAACTCAGCCCTGCAGGAGAACTGCTGACTGCAACAAAAACCTTTCCTATAACGGTTATTAAAGTTGGCGAACTTGTTGACATGGTTAATATAATGAAAGGTGGTTATGGTTGGGTAACATCCGGTTGGGGAACAGCATCTTATGCTGTTGATGGAACAAGTACTGCATGGATGCTTGGAAATCACTCTGTTTCTACGATTAATGCAGGTTTTAGGACCGGAAGCGGAGAAATAGAAAAATATAACAAAGTGATTGTAAAATTAATCACCTATCAATCATCAGGATCAAAAATGGTTTCCTGTACAGTAACCGGATATACGAGTGTTACCGGCGATCCGGGTCCGAGTGGTAATAAATCCACCAATTTTACTCCAGGTTCAGGTGCTGTACCTGTTTTGACATATTGGGTTAAGCCGGAGGATCCAAGAGAAGTAACCGTTTCTGTTACTATGAAAGAGCCTCAAAGCAGCAAATATTTTGGTATAGCCATTCAAAACGGGTCTGATCCAAGCCAAAATAACTGTGGTATTGAAGAATTTGAAGTGTATTATGCAACCCCATATGATGTCCAATTAAAAGATCCTAATGCAGTTTTATACAAACCTACTGTTGCAGGAACCGCTACTTTTGATATACCGGAACTTGTTGTATATGATGAGGCCGGCGATGTTCTTGAAGCCAGCTTTGAAAAATCCATTGAACTTGCACGAGCTTATTCAGGTATAACTTTATCTAATGGAAAAATTAACATATCGCACACGGCTAATAGTGATACGGTTGAGTTGAAATATAAATCGTGGGATAGTGATAGAATATGGCTGGAAAAAATCATTTCTATTCCTATTGAACCATATTCACAAGACTACTATGATGCTGAAGAGGTTGCAAAAGAAATAGAGAACTTTTGGAAAGAACGGGTTGAAAATGATATTGAATTGTTAACGGAAAAAGACGGCGTTTATATTACATGGACATCGGATAATGAGCAGATTGTTTCCAACACAGGGATTGTTAAAAGACCGGCATATGAGGAAAAGGATGCCAATGTTAAGCTGACGGCTGTCTTTACAAAAGGTAAGTATTCAATCACCAAGGTTTTTAATGTGACAGTAATTCGAGAAATGACAGACAAGCAAAGGATTATCCAGGATGCAAACAAAATTGATCTTGGTATATCCGGACCTGTTTCTTCAAATATTCAGTTGCCTTCGGTAGGGTATTATGGCAGTACCATAACCTGGGTATCCAGTGATCCGGATATTATTTCCAATACAGGAGTTTATACAAAAAAACAGGCATCAAAACCTTCGGTTCCTGTTACCCTGACGGCAACGATAACTTATAACAATGAAAGTGTGACAAAGGATTTTCAAATATATGCCGTTGCAAGTTACACCGAGTCTAAGAGTTCCGGAGGTGGCGGCAGTACTAAAAGCAGAGTAATTTCAGTTGCCGAAGGTACGACTGCGGATTCCGGAACACGAAATAATATTCAAATGACGGAAATTAGTCCGGAAGAACTTGCTATTGGAAAGTTTACGGATGTTGATCCCAATCATTGGGCCAAAAAGGCTATTGAAAAACTTGCACAAAAGAAAATAGTCAGCGGCGTGGACGAACATACTTTTGAACCGGACAGAAACATTACAAGAGAAGAGTTCGTTAAAATGATCATTGTTGCATTTGGATATACACTCATGCCTGGTGAATCGCCATTTAGTGATGTTAAACCTGGAACGTGGTATGAAGATTATGTTCTGACAGCCGGCAAAGAAGGATTGGTAAACGGACTAAATGATAATATTTTTGGTGTTGGTCATAATATCACGCGTGAAGATATGTCGGTGATTATTGAAAGAGTTTTATCCAGTCGAGGAGTGGCATTTGTCGGAGATGCAAAGATTTTTGCAGATGAAGAAGATATTTCCGACTATGCTAAAACTGCAGTGAAAAATTTATCGGCTATTTCCATTTTATCAGGTGATGATTCAGGAAACTTTTTGCCCCAAAAACATGCAACTCGTGCCGAAGCAGCAAAGATATTGTTAGCGGCAATGGAAAAGGGAGGTGTTAATTAATGAAAAAAAATTTACTATGTTTCATTATAATGATCGCAATGCTTTTTCCTACTATGGTAAGTACTGCTGAGTATACAGATGTCGTTGACACCAAATATGAAATTCCGGCGGATCTATTAAGTCGGTTAAAAATAATAGAAGGATTCAGCGATGGGAGCTTTAATGTAAATGGTACAATGACAAGAGCGGAGTTTGCTGTTATTCTTTCCAAACTTTCCGCTGCCTCCAATTTAGTTAGTGACAAGGTATATTTTCTTGATGTTCCGGAAAGCTATTGGGCAAGGAAAGCAATCAATGATGTTGTGGCTCAAGGGCTTATGGAAAGCGATGGGAAGTATTTTAGGCCGGACGATAATCTAACCGAACAAGATTTATCAAAGAGCTTGGTGACTTTACTGGGATATAGTGAATATGCCAAACATACATCTTATTCAGTTGTGGCAGCATCGCTTGGGATTTATAAGGGCATAAAAATTGGAAAAAATATTACTCGCGGAGATGTTTTGCTTGCGGTTTATAATGCCATTCATATTGATGCAGCAGATTTAAAAACTATAACAAGCGATGGAAATTACCAAGTGGAAATAAGAAAAGATTCAACAATTCTTACAAAAAATTTCAATCTATACAAAACAAAAGGACAGATAACAGCAGTTGGCAACATTGATCTTGTTAGAAATGTCAATTCAAGATCAAATTATGTCAGAATTGATGACGTTTTGTATGAATTGGATGAAGAATTAGAACTTGATGATAGTCTTATCGGAAGGACAGGTACATTCTTTTATTATTCGGATAAAAAAAGTTCCGTTCCTGTGCTTAAGTATTTTATACTAAATGAGAATGATGAGATCATTGAAGTCCGTGCAAACGATATTAATATTTCCGATTCGTCCTTAATAAAGCTTTCCTATTATGATGAAAGGGGCAACAATTTAGAGGAAAAAATCAGCTTAGGTGCAAGATTTATTGTGAACGGTCAATTAATTGCGGATCAAGATAAGAATGATAATTTATTTAATATAGAATCCGGCTTAGTAAGAATGATTATTCCAAGCGATGGATCAAATGAAATCGTTTGGATTGAAAATTATCATTGCCAGTTAGTGGAAGCGGTTGGAAGTAATAAATTATATCTTGAAAATGGTGAACAGCTTGATCTTGACGAAGAGCGTGACGATATGAAAGTGAGTTTTTATACGGCAACCGGAGATGTTACAACCTTTAGTAGCATTGTTTCAAAATCAGCTGTTGCAATAGCTGATGTTAAGGCAGTTGATGGAATTTTATATAGAAGTGTATATATTCTAAAAAGTGTAATTGGTACACCGACAGAGGTGTCAACGGATTATATAGTAATGGATGATAAAGAATACTCTGTTATAAGAAACTTTGATTCTTCTAAATTAGACCTTAAAAAACAATATATTTTTTATTTAACCCTTGATGGCGAAATAGCGTTATACAGAGAATCAACCCATAATCAAGTATTGTATGGATATTTAATAGGTGCAGGATTATCCAAAGGGTTGACCAATGATTTACAATTTAAAATTCTTGTTGCGAATGGCGAAAAGAAGATTTTTTCTGCCGATGATGTTCTTTATGTGAATGATATAAGGGTTCATAGAAACCGCTTTACAGACAAGGATGATAATCCAATTTATACCTATTTAATTGATGCTGCAACGGATCGGACAAAAAGACAGGTTATTATTTATGAAGAAGATGAAAAAGGTCAAATTACAAGGATATATACACCATTTCCAAAGGAAGTTGAAGATGCAGTACTAAAAATAGATTATCCACTTGCAAGAAAACAATGTAAATCAGGTTCTATTTTCAACTTTGGAGGAGAGTTGACCCTTAGAAATACAGGTGTTATTTTTGCAGTTCCTTCAAATCCGGATACAGCCCATGAGGATGATTTCGAAGTTTGGCCCATAGCTTATTTTGTAAATGATCAGTCCTATGATGTGGAAGGATATAATATGAACGAACTGTGCGAAGCTGAAATCATTAAGGTGGTTCTTTCCAATACGGATGCAGCCAATTACAATGAGTCCAATACATATACATGTATATTTGATAAAAAAACCAAGGTGCTTGATGAAAAAGGAAGAGAAACATATGCCATTACCTATTGGCAGCAAGGGGCAAAATATACCAAAACGATTGCAGATAGAGGGCAAAAACAAAGTTATCTTGCAACATTGGAAACGGTGGCTGAAATTCGAAGAGGAGATTGCTTTAAAATTGAGTTGACGGCAGATAATTCTCAAATTAAAAATATGAGCATTGAATTTAAAGAAGCTCAAAGGAATGTTCCGAACGCAAGTTATAACTATGGCAGATTAATGTTCTACGGTAGAGTTGAAGCAGTTGGAGCCAATTCAATTGTAATCAGACAATTTGTTGATGATCCTCAAAGAGATTATGTTCTTGATACCTGTTACTTATTTAAAAATGCAGGAAGGGTCAGCACCTATTTATATACCAGAGCTGACAAGCCAATTGAGTATCTACCAAATTGCTTGGCAGATGTAAGAGTGGGGGACTGGGTTTTGTTCCAAGCAAGAAACGCTGCGCCTCGCGTAATGGTAATTTATCGTGATGACAGTAAATTGCCCAATGGAAAACCAATTTATTAATTGGTGCTATCAAAAAGGAAGGTAAGGGTTGATTTGTGATGAAAAGAAGGTTTTTCAGTATTCTTGTTTTGTTGTTTTTTTTGGTAGAAATATTCCCAATTTCAAAAGTTACCGCCGATGAACCCATTGTATGTTATTTTGGTGATGATTTTGAATCATATCCGGTATATGGAACGGAAATGTATGCAAAGAATTGGGATCAGGTTCTTGCAGACGGAAAAACAGACAGTATTGCAATGTTGGAAAAGAATGACGGGAATGGTTTTGTGTCACTTAAGACAAGAACCGGCTTGGAAAATGACAAAATATTGTCCTCTTCCGTGTATATGAAAAAAAATAACATTGATAACGGCAATAAGTCATTAGTATATGAAGGTTTATTTTATACATTTGATAAAAATGTAAAAGCGTCGCTCGTTATCACTGACACAAGAGATACATTGTCCTTAGAGATGCTTTCTATAATAGGAAATGAACTTTATTTAAGAAATAAAACCAATTTATTGGAAATGGTCAGAGATGACGTACCGGTAAAAAAGTGGAACAGGATCGGGTTTGTTCTTGACGGCAAAAGTGATATCGTACAATTTTATTTGAATGGAGAGATGATAAAAGAGACACATGTTGATTTCAAAACATTGGATACAAAGAAGTTATCCATAAAAGTGTTAGCAAGTAATTATTCAAGTGTTCCATACGTTACAGGCAATGTTTACGTGGATAATTTTTATGTGTATGAAGGAATAAGGCCGGTTGACGACACAAATTGGATTGTTTTAAATAGTGAAATCATTACATATTTAAATAAGCAATTTACCAGTATGGTTTCCAACGGACGGCCACACGGTGTTGTATCTTTTTATAGCACGGTAAAAAGTGTTGAAATACCCAGTGAAATTAATAAGAGTGTTGAAATTACATTAGGCCAAGACGGTGTGTATTTTCCTTTTGAAGTTATTGCCAAGGGATTGTTTACTTCAAAAATTATCTACAGTTCCACTCAAGATCTTGATATTTTTGTAAGAGATACAAAAGGTAAAAGGATTGTTATCGGAACGTTGCCAAAGAAATCAGAATTAGGTAGCGTGAAACTTCTTTTTAATTTGAATAATAAAAGTGTTTCAATGACCGATGACAGTAGTTTGAACAATAAAAATAACTTATCCGTTAATGAAGTTGCCGGAATCGGCCTAAGCGGTGAAAAGGCCAAAATAGTATTAAACAAAATTTTTGCTTATAGCGGTGTCAAGGAAGTAGAAGACAGTTATTTTAAAGACTATTCCTATACAAAGAAAGCTTTAATTGCCCTTGTTACACCGTCATTCAGAAACAGCAACTATACTTTATCTCAAGGTATATTTTTGGGCATCGATTTTTATCAAGCTTCTGTTTTCGGGAATAAAATTAGATACCATCATCAGCCGCCAAGAGTCATCCATGGTGAGCCCTACGTGCCTGTGGTTGAAACTGTGCCATTATTTGGCGGTGAAGTTTTAGACAGTAACAATGAAGATGGAATAAAACTGTTAATCAATAATAAAGAAGTTTTAATCGGTAAAGATATGGTTCAAACTCAAAAAAATGTTGACTACATCAAAGCAAGTGAATTTGCCAAATTGTTTGATTTGCAGCTTAGTTGGGATGGTTCCTATCTTTTAGGTTTTGGGACGAAAGTTTTCTTTAATGAAAATACGGATACGGAATCCTTAAAAACAGCTCTTTATTTTCAAAGGCCAACCGGAGAAGAAATTATCGATAGAATAACCAAAAAGGGAAATTTTCATCCAAGAGTTATGTGTGATGCTCAGAGACTTGCGGAAGTAAAAGCCAATATTAAGAAGAATGCTCTTTTGCGACAGTGGTATGAAAAGCTGAAAAAAGATGCGGATAATTATGTTAATGCTTATGAACTATATTATACTAAGCCGGATGGAATAAGGCTTTTAAGTGTGTCAAATCTTTTGCTACAGAGAATAGAAGCCTTAGGTATCGCCTATTATATGACGGGGGATACCAAATATGCCGAGGCTGCATGGAAAAACTTGCACGCAGTTTGCAGATTTTCGGATTGGAATCCAAGTCACTATCTTGATGTTGGTACAATGTCAATAGGGGTTGGATTAGGTTATAGTTGGTTTTATGATTATTTGACCGAAGAGCAGAAAAATATCATTGTAGAGGGATTCAAAAGAAATGGGCTGGTACCCTATATTCAAGCAGTTGACGCAGGCGAATGGTGGACCTATGTCAACTCCAACTGGAATCCGTGGTGTCATGGTGGTATGCTGAATGGCATTATATCCATGATTGACAGGCTTGGAGAAGAAGGACGGTATGCATTGGACCGATTGTTCCCGTATCTGGAATATTTATATCCGGAATTTGTACCGGACGGAGCTTGGAAAGAAGGGACCGCATATCATTCTGTAACTATGAGGTATTTATCGTTGCTATGTGAAACTTTGGAAACGGCAACAGGCAAGGATTTTGGTTATTGGGACCTTCCGGGTATGGATGTTACCGGTTATTATGGTGATGCATTGTCGGGAAGTGGCGGCGTTTTCAACTATGGGGATAATACAGAAACCAGATCGGATATGGAAGCTCAAGCTTGGCTTGCTAAAAAGTTTCAAGACTATGGATTGGCGCAGCTTCGATACAATAATATACAGGCAAACAGTTTTTCAACCGACTTGTATGACTTAATAATGACAAGACCTGAGCTGCTTGGCGTTCATTCTCAAATGGATAAAGATATGTATTATAAGAATATGAATCTTTTTTCCATGAGAACAAGTTGGACAGATGCGTCAGACGGTATCTTTGTTGCGGCAAAAGGCGGAGAAAATGGTGTAAGCCACTTCCACTACGATTTAGGTGGATTTGTGATGGATATCGGCGGTGTCCGATTTGCTTACGAACTTGGACGTGAAGCTTATACCATTACACAAAATGACGTAAACACGTACCAATATAAGAAGCGTGCAGAAGGGCATAATACATACGTCATTAATCCTTCCGAGGATCCTGGACAAGATGGAGCTGCAATTGCACCGGTAATTGATTTTCAGTCAAAGGAACGTGGCGCTTTTGCCATTATTGATTTAACCCAGGCTTATAAAGAAGCACGTGATATGAAACGAGGGTTTTTTTTAACCAATGATCGACGGACATTAATTATTCAAGATGAAGTGAATCTAATAGAAGATTGCGAACTGTATTGGTTTATGCACACACGTGGTGACATAGAGATTGAAGAGGATGGAAAAGTTGCCTATATTACTTTTAAAGGTGTAACTATAAGGTGTGACATTCTGGACAGCGATAATGCAGGTGCAAAATTTGAAGTAAGGCCTGCACTTCCCCTTGAAACCACACCTTGGCTTGAAGGTCAGGGTAGAAATGAAAATTATCAAAAGCTTGCTATACATTGGAAGAGTGCAAGGCATTTTACGCTTGCAGTTGCGTTCTCTCAAGTTCTTGACAGACAAGTTCCGGCTTACAGACCGGAAGTTGTACCAATGTCAGAATGGACCATTGAAGACGGAGAGATTTCTCCGAAACCTACACTTAAAGCAATAACACAAGACGGTAAGTTACTGGAAGGATTTAGTCCGGATAAATATTCTTACACCATCAATCTTCCATATGATACCGTTACAGCGCCTAAATTTGACTTCTATGCAGATGATAATATTGAAGTTACGGTAATAGGTACGGATAAAATGGTTGGAACAACCAAATATCTTATCAAGGATAAAAGGAACAACAACTATGCCCTATATACCGTAACAACAAAAATACAGGGTTATATTGGCGTAATACCGGGTACGAAAGAAGCGAAAATTATCAATGTTACTGCAAGTGCGGAACCGGAAGCAGATGCAGGAAATGTAGCAAAGAATGTTCTTGACGGTAATTTTACATCGAGATGGACAGCAACGGGAGATGCGTGGATTACCCTTGAGCTTGAAGAGGTAACAGAACTATATGCTGTCGGTATTGCTTGGTATAGTGGCGACTCACGCTTTTATGTATATGAAATTGAAGTTTCGGAAGACGGCGAAAATTGGACGGAAGTTCACAGCGGAACATCCTCTGGTGCAACTACTGATTTGGAGTGTATTTTGCTTAGAAATACCAAAGCAAAATATGTTCGATATAAAGGACATGGACACTTGGCGGGAGAATGGAACAATATTACTGAAATGCGTGTTTATATAAAATAGAAAGGCAAGAGAGGATATGAAGATATCATTCAGAGTTATAGCATTTTTAGTAGTGCTGACAATGATATGGAATCCGTTTTCAACGATTGCTTTTTCGCAAGAGGATGATATTACCATAGAAGGAATTCCCAATACAATAGTACCTCCTAAGGAAAGTGTTGTTATCTATCAACTCATTGCTTGTAATGCAGGAATATATTACGACAATGCGTATTGGAGTGTGGACAGGACAGATGCATCTGGGTTTGAACTGGATGCATCTGGGCAGTTGATGATTTATCCGTTTCTTTCGGGAAGCTACATTACTTTAAAATGCCAACTTGAGGGCCGAACCACGCTTCAAACGTTATATATTGGTGAAAAGAGTTTAATTGAAAATACGTTAGTTTGGACGTTAAAAGGTTGGGCGGAATCTGCTTATATGCCACACAAAGCTGTTGATGGAGACAGCTCAACTGCTTGGGGTGTTGGTTCTCATACGGTTGGTTCAAATGCACGACTTGCTATTGACACAAAAGGGGTTAAATACAACAAAGTGAAGCTTGAATTTAACCATATTCTAAATTCTTCACAAATAGCACTTTATGCGTCAGATACTGTTACAAGTGAAATACCTGCTACTTCGGGTATAGTTTCAAATGGACCCACATTGGGTAGTCCGATTACTCTATATTCGAGACCAAAATATCTTTTTGAAAGAATCAAGTATATTGATGTGGGAGAACAAAACAAAAGGTATCTTATGTTTGAAAGCAAAACCGAAAGCTCAACCAAAGTCCCTTTTCGATTAAATGAAATATCACTCTTTTATACTTTACCTGCTGATATCAGGATCAGAGGAATTGATGAAGAAATCATCATTCCCAGTAAAGGGAGTAGGGTTTATAATCTGGAAACTCTGTTATATGACTCAGTAGGACAGTTTATGCAGGATGCTTCGTATTCCGTTAACTGGATGGTAAGTACGCCAAAGGGTGTTTTCTTTGATGATATCAATAAGATCCTTACGATTACCAATGAGGCACAGAATGGGCATATCTACATAACGGTACGCAGTGAAATAGGAACAACTATTTTGACTTCACAGAAAAAAATAAAAATTGAAAAAAGTCCGGTTAGCGTATATAACGACTTAATGATTGAGATTAATGAGTTTACAGAGGAAGGGTATTATTATGCTTGCGGCCAAAATACGGATATGGATGATAAAGTTATTTTTGCAAAATATTCAGGCTCAAAGTTAACAGGAATCAGCTATGTAGATGGGAACTCTAAAGCAATGTTATATATTAATCCGAATCAGGATGAATCAGTAAAAGCGTTTGTTTGGAGTAAAAATGCTGAACCAAAGTCATTTGTTTGGAAGGTAGGCGGAAAACTTGCTGAAGAAAAAAATATGGTTTTGCTTGAGAAAAATGCAAGTACTGGTTCAAATTGCACAGGGTTCTCTGGCTTTTACAGGATTAGTGGTTCTGTTGATGAATCGTCAAACAAAATTACTACTGTTACGGATAAGTACGGCTTTTGGGTCCATCTAAAAGAACCGACTGAGGAAAATGTGGTTGTTGAAACGGAATTCGTAGTGGGTTCTCCTGCCGAACTATACATAAAGGATACTCTTGGAAATGAAATTGTCTATCCGATTGATCAGACTAATGTGAAGCAAAAAATCGTTGTGCAACTTAATCAAGAAGTTAAAACGGCAATTATTAACGATCAGATTCAATATGATTGTTCAAACTTGCTCAATGTTAATACCGTTGGATTCAGATCAAACGGCAGTTTTGTGACCAATATTGATTATATCAGATGCTACACAGGTAAAAAGGTGAATTCAAGTATAAAAAAGTTGGATTATACATATTCACCGCGAATGCCTATATCAAATGAGTTTTTAACGGCTAAAAAGGAAGCGGCCAACAATATTATTATGAAAACCGGATATGATACTGCTCTGATTTATGGGGACAGAGTGAAGCTTTCCAAACTGCCGGAAGACAGGAACGGTGTTGCATATGTTCCGGTTGAAGTTCTTACCATGTTGGGAGCTAAAGTTTCAGAACAATCAAGTAGTACATTTGTTACTTTTGGGGATAAGAAAACTTTTGTAAGTGTATCCAATGGCTATATAACAGCTCAAAGCTTGGCCACCATAATAAACAAAACAGTAAAATACTCGGATGGGATTCTTGTTCTGTACGATACATTGCCCTCTTCTTCCAATGAAGAACGAACCAAACTTCTTTATTATCAAAGACCTACAGGACAAGAAATTTTGGACTTGACAATCAATCGTAGTGAAAGACCCAGGATCCTTGCAAACAAAGGCGTTTTTGAAAGAGTAATAAACCATATTGAAACAAATTCTGATGTTGGTAATTGGTATAACAAACTTTTAACAAGAGCAAACTCATATTTGACACAACCGGTAGCGGAATATGAAGTTGTATCCGGCAGGCTTTTAAACGTTAGCAACTTGGTTTATGACAGAGTTTCCGAATTGTCTTTTGTATATCGGTTAACGAAAGACGAACAATATGCCTATCGTGCATGGTTGGAGCTTAAAGCAGCTGCTGAATTTCCCGACTGGCATCCACAGCATTTTTTAGATGTAGGTCAAATGGCACTTGCTTTTGCAGTAGGATATGATTGGCTCTATGATTATTTAAGCGAAAATCAGAAAAAAGTTTTAGTGAAAGCTTTTGAGGAAAAAGGATTGGATGAGTTTGCTCATGCAATTAACAGAAACGTAGGATGGCCAACCTATTCTTCAAACTGGAACATATGGATTAGAAATGGAATTCTGTCATGTATACTTGCCATGGCAGAAGACTTAAACAACAAGGATACTGCAATTTATGCCCTTGAGCATGGAATCATGGGATTGGAAAATTTTTTGGAAGAATTTGCACCGGAAGGTGCTTGGTTTGAAGGGACGGCATATTGGGAGGTAAGCATTCGATTTCTTGCACAACTAATCGATGCACTTGAATTTTCAACCGGATATTATTGGGGTTTTGATAATCTACCAGGTATTAAAGAAACAGCTTATTATTCAACTCGATTAACAGGTGCAGGAGGTGTGTTTAACTTTTCGGATACAACGGTTAAACGTGATAATGCCCCTGCTGAATTTTGGTTTGCTAACCGCTATGGTGATGAGGGCCTCACTAATCTCAGACTGCAAAATATTAAAACCTATAATTTATCTGCCAACCTTCTTGACATACTTTGGTATGTACCGACAACGGATCCGTCCATTCCGAATCTGGAAAAGGATTGTTATTTTGAAAGCATTGATGTTGCAACTTTTCGAAACGGATGGTCTGCAAACAGTCTGTTTGCAGCAATAAAAGGGGCAGATACAGGTGCAAGTCACTATCACTACGATGGAGGTAATTTTATATTTGATATGGGAGGCAAAAGGTTTGCCTATGAGCTTGGCCGTGACAGCTATGATACAACGCCGGATACCGTTTCCAGGAATTTATCATACAAAATTCGTGCAGAGGGGCATAATGTACTTGTGCTTAACCCCTCAGAACATCCGGGGCAAAGATCCGGAGAGGTTGCACACCTCACTGATTTCGGAGATAGGGAAGATTATCGTTATGTTATTGTTGATACCACGGATTTGTACAGAGATAAAGGACTTAATGATGGATTTACAGGTCTTGATATGAAACGAGGATTGAAAGTTTTCAAAAATTCCGATACCATTGTTGTTCAAGACCAAGTTAAGTTGACGCAAGAGTCCCAGCTATATTGGTTTATGCATACACAAGGCACAGTGACTTTAAGTCCTGATAGAAGGACGGCAAGTATTAATCAAGGGGGTGTTATCATCAATGCACAAATATTAGGCGATGAAAATGCTAAGTTTTCAACCATGGAGGCATGGATTCTTCCAACAACGCCGGAACTTCCGGGGCAAGGTAAAAACAACGCATATACAAAGTTGGCCATATACTGGGAGAGTGTGAAAGAGACAACCTTTGCAGTTCGATTTACTTATGGTTTAAGTAACGACGGCACACAATTAGTTCCTATATCACAATGGTAATTTTATTATTACTAAATTATATTTTTATTATTAAATAGGAGGATGGAAAATATGAAAAAGTTTGTTGCAATGATGGTTACTTTTTGCATGCTTTTTAGTATGGTTCCAATGATTGGATTTTCAGAAGAAACAGAAACCGTTACACCGGGATATAAGTCGGGAAATTACAATCTTTTAAAAGCAATGGCTGCAACTTATGTAACATTTGGTGGTGACAGAAGGGGAAACGACGGTGATACATCTACAAACTTCAATCACACCAACAGAAACCAGGATGATAACATATATATGATATTTGATCTGAAAACGCAGTGGCAAGCAGCAACATCAGGAAATGGTTTTTTAAATACTACCGGTACGGAACTTTCCAGTGTCCCCAAGTATAACAAGCTGGTTTTTACTGCTCATTACTTTAATGCTCAAGTACTTACTGCAATGCACTCAAGCCAAGGTATGTTGTCAGGGTCGGGTGCGCCCCAATTTATCAATCCAACCATTGTTGGTACAAGGGACATTTATTCACACAGAGATAATGTCAATGCGAATGCCAGACAAGTATTTTCTTTTGACAGCACAAGTGATCGATATGTGGGCTTTCACTTTAAATATATGATAGGCCATAATGCAAATGGTAAGTCAGCAGGATACTATACTGCTTATACAAAAGAAGTGGAAGTATATTATGTTACTCCGGAACGCATGGAAATTGATGCGAATTCGGTATATGTTGTTGCTCCGGGTGGAACGTTTCAACCTAAAGTGAAGTTTTTTGATAAAGACAATGATGAAGTGTTGGATAAGGAGTTAACAAGCGTTGTTTGGTCTATTAATGCGGAAAATGCAACCATTGATCCGGATACCGGTGTAGTAACAATGGGGCCAGGATTTTCTAATATGGAAAATGTTACTGTAACGGCTACATCTACGGTTCCTGGTTTGGAAACGTTAACTGCGAGTGCTACTATCCAGGTGCTTGACGCTACGCAAGAAGGCATGCCGGTGGGCGTTAAGATTGATCCACCGCAATCCATTTATAAGGTTCACACAGGTGATACCATTCAGCTTACAGGCCATGCTGTTGATATGAATAACAATCCCGTTGTTGATGAGGAAATTATTTCGGGTTTAATTTGGAGCATGGAAACTACTTGCCCTCAACTTTCGATTGACTCTAAGACCGGGTTAATTACAGTAAGTGGCGGCATAACAGATATATATGATGTGAAGGTTTCTTTGGCTCTTAACGGTACATATAATTTTGTTGATACAGTAACCTTTAAAGTTGGAAGTTCCAAAAAATCCGTTAACTATAATTTAGGTGCAACAGCTGTAAGTAACTGGACGGCTCCAACATTAACAACAGACGGTGATTTTGGAACCATTAACCACGGCGGTAATCACAGCGCAGGTACATGGGTTTTCGCATACACCTTAAAAGACTGGTCAGAACCTAAATTATACAACAAAGCCGTTGTACATTATACAAAATATAATACAGAATATTTGTCGTTTAATACAGGTACCTCAATCTCAAATTATGTTGTTAGCGGAGGCTTGGATGAAATTAGAAAAGATTTAGGATATGACCATAAAACAACCAATGTTCCAATGAAACAGTATTTCTCTTTTGATGCAGTAGACCATCCCTATATATCTTTTACAAACAAATATTTAAGAGCAACAAATAACGAAGACGAATATAAAGGGCAGAATCCTACCATAAGCGAAGTTCAGTTATTTTACGTTTTGCCTGTAGAAATTGTTATTAAAGCAAATGATACATATACTGCAAATGTGGGAGCTCAAATTTCTTTAGATGCGGAAGTGCTTGATGTTGATGGGGATGTTATATTAGACTCTAATTTGTCAGGCATTAAATGGTCATTAGTCAGCGGTGGTGATAAAGTTTCCATCGTTCAGGACACGGGTGTTATTACCATTAATGAAAAAATTACAACGGATACTAAAATTATTGTCAGAGCGGAAAGTACTGCACCGGGTCAAAGCCTTGCAGCAGAAAAAGAAATCACTCTGACAGGATCAGCTATTTCTTATATTGAATTAGTCAATGTTCCAGATTTTATTATGACCAATACCGAGCAAAGTTCAGAATCTACAATAACATTAAATGCCAAGGCCTATGACCATTCCGGCAATGAACTTCCGTTAACTTCTTTTGTTTGGTCATTGGAAAAAGCAGTTGAAGGCGTTAGTTTAACATCCAATGGGAAATTAACGGTTGCAGGCAATGCACCGATAGGCGAAATACAAATAATGTGTAAATCATCGGATATGAATGAAACGGCAGTAGTTCAGAAAAGTATTAAAATTAATGAAAAAATTGATCTTGTCAGGAATAAAGTAGGATGGACAATTAATGGGTGGCAGACAACAGACGGAGAAGTTAGCAAGGCTGTTGACGGGGATGCGTCAACATCATGGGATTCCGGCAACCATTCAAGAGGTTCTGCCATAGTTGTATATAATATTGGTGAAGGAAACCTAATCAAAGCTAATTATTTTAAACTTAGATTAGGTAATATTAACAATTCAACCATGCTTAGAATTGCAGGTAGTGACAAATTAGTTCGTAACGGAGTTGTTGATGCTGAGCCACCTACAAAAGCGGATCAAACATTTGCCTCATCTGAATTTCCAACCTTGTATCCTTGGACGTCAAATGCTGCTTTCCAGGGTACAACATTATGGAGCGGAAGAACGGTTGGTCAGGCAGAAACAGGCTTTGACTCCGATCACGAAATTCTTTCGAATGAAGTTGGTGGCTATTTTAAAGGTGGTACTCAAGAATTAAAATACATCGGCATAATCAATTATGCAAAAGACATTACGGATAAATTAGGCAAATTTACAGTCAGCGATTTTGAAGTTTATAATACATCTTTAAACTATGTAAGTATTGAATTGCCGGAGGATCAGGTTGTTACTTCAACAACAACAATTCCGTTAACGGCAGTCATTCATAATGGTGTTGATCCGGAATATGATACGGATTCTTCAAATACCGAAAAAGGTGCAATGTTACCCGATATTCCGGAAGGGGCAACCGGGACATGGAGTGCAGTCGGATTCAGCATCGATGCAAATACCGGTGTATTAACCGTTCCGGACAGCAACGATTTTATTTTGGGAACAATCACATATAATTATAATTCAGCAAATTTCAATGGAAAGGCTACCATTTATGTTTGCAACGATGTGGTAGAAGGTCAAAGGATAATAAGATTTTCAAACACTCCGACGGAGTTTCTGGGGCTTCAATTAGAAAAAGGGCTGAGTATTGAAGGTGACACCATTTATGTACCATCCACAAAGGTTGTTGAAGATTTATTGTCAGGGGCTATTAATTCAAATAAAGTAAGTATTAGTGTTTATGTTGTTGATTTAAGAAATGGGTTGGAAATTATAGAGAGCGGTGAAGTTCTGGAGGAATATAAAATCTACGTTGTTTATGAAGATATTCAGATGGTATATAATATACAAATTGCCAGTGACAGAGCAATTTCGCTAAGTAAGACAGGGCAAACCTATACTGCATCTTTTACGGCAAGAAGGGATTTGCCAAACGCAGTCCTTGTTATAGCTGAGTATCAGGGAACGAAATTAGTTAGAGTTCAATATGTTGAAAAAGTTTCCGATGTGCAGACGCTATCTGTTTCTTTGGAAAATGTGCCTGACGGAAATACCGTCAAAGCTCTGCTGTTTGATAGTTTCCACTCAATGTTACCGCTGGTTCAGAAACAGGCACTATAATTAGGGAGAGGTCTATATGTTGAAAAAATATAATGATAAATTTTGGGATAAGGTATTAGAAGACTCTATGTATCAAAATTGCAGGGAAACCATAAAAGATCTTTATCATAAATATTGCGACAAGCCACCCAGACGCCTCTCCTATGCAAATTATAAGTTGTTTCAAATAACGGGCGATAGAAGACGATATGAAGAAGAAGTATTCCTCCAAAGAAAGCAACTTGCTTTTTCAGCGGTTATGTATCTTATTTACAAAAAGCAGGAATATTTAGACTACCTGCAAGAAGTTATTTGGGCTATATGTGATCAATATTCCTGGAGTGTTCCGGCACATATTCACGCTCAGGATATGGAAGGAAAGATTACTACCATTGACCTTTTTGCTTCAGAGATGGGTCATTCTTTAAGCGAATTATGTTATATTTTGGAAGATAAGCTTGATACTGAAGTAAAAGACCGCATGTATTATGAAGTGAACCGAAGAATTATACAAAAGTTTATGACAACAGAAAGTTTTTGGTGGGAAAATGCAAAATCCAACTGGGCCTCCGTTTGTGCATGTCAGGTTGCAGCAACATTCCTTTATCTAGCGCCTAACCTTTTTGAAAAGGTTAGGCCTAGATTTGAAAAGGCAATGGAGTCTTTTTTAAGCAGCTTTGGGAACGATGGTGCTTGCCTTGAAGGGATTGCCTATTGGAATTATGGTTTTGGATTATTTGTTATGTATCAGGAATTACTTTCATCCATTGACAAAAATGCATTAAGAGTATTCGAAAATCCTAAAGTTAAAAATGCAGCAATGTTTTATCAAAAAGCTTGTTTAAAGGACGGGATTGCCGTTACATTTTCCGACAGCCAGCCTCAGGCTCTTTATGATATTGGACTGCTGTATTATTTAAAAGAAATTTATGGGGATGAAATAAAAATACCTCCTGAAAAGTTTGCTTTACCTCTTGAACGCACCACAAGAGTGTCATCTTTAATAAGGGCAATCATGTATTATGATCCCAGTAAAAATGAAAAGGATTTAGTGGTAGGTAGTTATTATTTTGAAGATGCTCAGTGGTACATCAAACAAAATGAAAGATATTCTTTTGCAGCCAAAGGCGGGCATAATGCAGAACCGCATAATCATAATGATATAGGTAGTTTTATGGTCTGTGTTAATGGAAAACAAATACTATGCGATATTGGTGTCGGGGTATATAATAAAGACTATTTTGCAAAAGAGACAAGATATAAGTTTCTTGGAAACTCTTCGCTTGGCCATAGCGTTCCCATTATTAACGGCAAAGAGCAAATGGAAGGGGTGGAATATAAGGCATCATTTGCAAAATATGAGGAAGAAAAGTTCTCTGTTGAGATTTTAGGTGCATATGATGAAAAGGGAAGCTTAGTTCGAATATTTCATACTTATGATGACAGAATTGTGATTATTGATAGCTACCATTTAGACAACCATCCAACTGCTATTATTGAAAGGTTTATTTCATATCAAAGGCCTGAACTACGTGAAAATAGCCTGGTTTGGGATGGCTTAACATTGGAATTTGACGGTTCATTATTCGAAATCCGTATAAATCAATGCAAATATGAAAATAATTTTCTTGGAATATTTGATGTTTATTTAGTGGATTTAAGTGTCAAGGAACCTTCAAAGGAAATGGAATTAATATTTAATATTCAATTTCACTAAGCATTATACATTATCTGTAGGTAGGAAATCGTGTTTTGGTTACAAAGAATAATATTTCTTGAACTTGCTAATTTACTGATATAAGTAGAACGCATTTCTACCAAAGTTTTATAGAAACGCAAAAAACGAAGTGGTTTAACACATCGTTTTTTGCGTTTCTGACTATTCTCTATTAATGAATTGCTCGATCTACATCGGACGATATGTTGTTACCTCCTACCACAACAATAACGTTTTCTTTGCTTAATGCTACAACTGTTCCAACGGTGTTTTGCAAAATGGTTTTACCGATATATTTGGAACGATCTGAAACCCCCATTTGACATAACGGAGTGTTTACTCAGATGTTATTCCCGCTGCTATTCGAACTTGTCGCTGGTGTGCCTCGGAAACCAGTCCATCACTATGTCTGGTACTATTTTTAAAATGAAGATCAAAATGTCCTTCAAAGTTATTATCGGTAATGTACTCAATGTCATGAGGCATGGATGCCATGGAAGCTGCTATTTTTCTTCCGTCCACATGAACGATAACTGCACGTTCTTTCCATGAATAGGAACCTCCCCAAATTTCTTTAATAATTAAGGCATCATCTGCGGTCAACGGCTCGCAGTCAGCATGATTTGCCCCTATCGTTCTTTTAATCTGAAAAGATTTGCCGGTCTCGAAATCAGTTATAGTAGCAATTTTACCAATGGGAAAAAGATATTGGGCTTCTGTCCACCAGTCCAGATATTCTCCATGCCTTTCGCTTACGGTTTCCTTAACGGCTATATGATGAATAGGAATCTTGATTTTCTGCCCGATATGAAGAATACTGTTTGTTGTCAAATTATTTATCTCCAACAATTCGGTCATGGGTATTCCGAATTTAATACTCAAGCTCCAAATATTATCACCGGATTTTATTTCATAGGTTTCATAGGTTATAGTATTTTCAACAGGAACCTTAGGCATTTCATTTGTAGTATCGGTATTGATTTTCAACTTTTGACCGACGTATATCATATCACCTGACAGTTGATTCGCTTGTTTGATATGATCAATGGAGACCTTAAACTGATCGGCAATTTTCCAAAGTGTGTCTCCTGCTTTTACCGTATAAACAGTGCTGTACTGCTGAGTGTCCGAATCTTGCTTTTTGGGAATAATCAGATTTTGTCCTACATATATTACCGTACTGCTAAGATTATTCGCAGATTGTAATTCAGCGACAGTAATACCATATGAATTGGCAATTTTCCATAAGGTATCTCCTGCTTTTACCGTATACGTAGTGTTTGCTTCCGGACCTTCAGAAACTGCTTTTAATGGAATTTTAAGATTCTGTCCTGCATAAATTACTGTGCCGCTTAAATTATTCGCAGCCTGGATTTCAGAAATCGATACTCCAAAGGCATTAGAAATTTTCCAAAGGCTGTCGCCGGGTTTTACGGTATATGTTGTTGTCTGAACTTCAGAAACAGAATTTGCTTTAGCATTTGCTAAAGGTACGGCAAAAGTAAGTGTTGCTATTAGTAGAGAACCTGCCATTACTTTAACGGTATGGACTTTCAAATTTGGAAGCTTATTATGCACATAATCGCCAATGATCTTTTCCAGGCTCTTGGCCTTTGAGCTGTCATCCATCATACCAAGTTCACTTGAAAACTCAACCAGCATGGGATTTAGATACAAAGTCAGGATATAGCCGTTGTTATCTTCTGTTAATTGGTATTCGGTAAACATTTCCATATATCAACTCACCTTCCTTAATCTTTAGTTTCAATTAATTTGGCGAGTTTATACCGGAAATACAAATTAAATAGAATACAATTTTTTATCCCGGTCCTGCTATTTTCCGTTAATGAATTTGTCCACATCGGACAATATGTTGTTACCTCCTACCACAACAATAACGTCTCCCTCATCTAAAACGGCAAAAGGTCCCGGTGATATAATAAGGTCATTCCCTTTGCGCAATGCTACCACGGTTCCGCCGGTGTTTTGCCAGAATTTTAATTCGGAAATGGTTTTGCCGATATATTTGGAGCGACCGGAAACTTCAATTTCGATAGGATTATATGGTGATAAATTTTTCAGTTTATCCGCATATTCGATGATGTTATGGAGGATTTCTTCTATTTTTTTATTGATTTCATTTTTTTCGTTTATTAATTTGTCAAGGTCATGTTTTAAAGAGTTGATGGAGTCAAGGTATTTGAATCGTTGAATAAAGTTATAAGCTTTATCAATCGAATTAATGATGATACCGCTACCCTGATTTACATAGAGCACATCCATCTCTTGTAAAAGAGCAACTGCTTTTCTTATGGTTTCAGGAGATACATTATACATGCTTGCAAGCATGGAACGCCCGTGAATCTTTTCACCTACGGCAAATTCTTTGTTTACAATCCGTTGGGCAATATCCAAAGCAATTTGTTGATATCTTGCTGAACACTTAGGCATGGGGGTCAACCTCCGTAACGTAAATTATTATATTGTAGGGAACGCATACAATGTGTTCCCTACAAACCATAATTCATATTTATCAATTAGTAATATTTTAAGCAAACATTGGTAAATTAATTTGACAACATTGATTTTTTGCACCTCGGTTATAGGTTATATGTCTTTTTGTATTTTGTCAATAAGTAAATCATTATGCTTAATAATCTCAAACATTGACAACTAACAACTTATAATATATAATAAAGTTGTCGCATTAAAACAGCTTGGAGTGTCTTATGGAAGGGGAGGTCTGGTATGATTAAGGTTGCTTTAATAGGTGTAGGAAGAACAGGTAGCGAAATTGCAAGAGTCATTATGGAGCAAGAAGATATGCAGCTGGTAATGGCTGTATGTAGTAATGACAGTAATAAAGCGGGCAAGGACCTGGGTGAAATTCTTCATTCAAAAGACACTGGTATAGTAATTATACCGGCCAATGAACTATCTAAGAATCTTTTGAAATATAAACCGGATGTGGCGATAGATTTTTCGAGTCCGGAAGCAACTATACGAAATGCTGAGATATTGGCCAAATATAATGTGAAGATGGTAATAGGAACCACCGGTTTTACAGAGATACAGACCAAAAAGCTTATGATGTTGTCCCATAAATATCATAAAGCCGGTTTTGTGTTAGCACCAAATATAACGCTGGGTGTTAATGTATTGATGCTATTGTCCAATTTGGCGGCCAGTATTCTTGAAAGTTATGACTTTGAAATCGTTGAGTCTCATTTTAAAGGAAAAAAAGATATGCCTTCGGGGACGGCAAAAAAAATTGCAAAAGAATTGGTAAAAGGGATGAGTACATATAAGGATATGGATGTCCACGAGATTGATATTAATGATATACCCATACATTCTATAAGAGCAGGTGGAATTGTAGGAAGGCATCGAGTGATTATGGCAGGTGAACACGACAAGATAGAGATTATTCATGAGTCTTTTTCCAGAAAAGCCTTTGCTTTGGGAGCTTTAAGAGCAGTCCGGTTTATACATAAAAAGCACGGTTTCTTCGAAATGAATGATGTGTTGGATTTAAGGCATGTTTTAACCAGGTATCTTGAACGTGAAGCCAGTCTTAAAAAGCAGAAGTATTTTAATACGGAAATCATGGAGGATCAAATGCCGGTTTAGAACCTTTTTTTGAAGAACATTTTAAATAGTGCTGGGAAATCAAAGAAGAAAAGTTTGCGGAGAAAATGAGGGAACATAATATTCTTCTATGGTTCTGTGATGGCTCATGGTTGCTATGAAATGGATGGAATTGGTATGGCGGTTAGGTATAAAACTACTTAACCGCCATATTTTTTTAAAAGACGAGATAGTGCTTTGGTGTTTGTGCAGCCTACAGCAGCAGCAACGTCTTTTAGTTTGGCATTCGGATTGTTTTTCAGAATTTCCATGGCCTTGTTGTACCTTACACTCATAAGATAATCTTTAAAATTTTGTCCTACTTCTTGCTTGAATATTCTGCTCATATGCTCCTGAGACATATTAAAATGCTCGGATATATCCAATAAGGAAATGTCTTTGGTGTAGTTTTCTTCTATAAAGCGCTTCATTGCTTCCGCCTCTTGAAATATTTTGCACCAGTGAATTATAATCGGTATATTCAATGAGTATTACAACCAGTTCATCACAGTTTTTTTCAATCCCGTATTCAGATAGATGGGAGTCTACTTCATTGGGGTTAACAGCACCTGCTAATAAGTCAAGAATAAATTTCTCCTTTGCAGTAATCTTAAACTTATTTATCATGTTATAATTGTAACTGTTTTGCTTTGCTAAATAGTTAAATCGATCTAATGCAAAATCAAATTCACTATCAAAATTGTTATTTTCATTGGATATAGCATTCAAAAATTTCTTAATTGGCTTATAGGTATTGGTTGTAATTAAATACATCATTGTAATGCAATGAATAATATTATTAAAGATATTCCAATAGAAGTTAATAAATGGGGTAAAAAATTCAAGTAGTATTGATTTTTTAAATATAAATAGTAGCAAGTTATAGTTGATATGTTTGCTTGTGATTTGGGACTGAATTCAAAAAGTTTATATTTTTTAGGATAAACATTATTATTTATGTAATTATTTATAACAGATTCATATTTTTGGTTGGATATATACATGATTTTTTTGTCAATTGAAATAGCAATTGCTAAAGAAGTATCATCAGAAACGGTTGGAAATATGTCCTTTATATCATATGATACAAAAGTGTATAAATGTTCATTTAAATATGTGTTTTTAATAACGATAGTAAAATAGGAAGATGTTTTCGTCGTTGATAATATGTATTCAATATTATATAGAGGCGAAGATTCTAACTGAGCCATTAATTCCGACATAAATGTACTGGAAATGCCTCTTGCTTTGTAATAATAATCGAATTCCGTATTGGATGAATTGGTTATGGCATGATTATCATAATACTTTGTTATTGCTAAGGAGCATTTGAATGTATTAAGGGAAGAGGCTATGGAAGCAATGAACCGGTTGGCATTAAGTCTATTAGTATAATCAGGGGACTTTTCAAGAATATAGTTTTGTACATATTTGTCATTTAAAGCCAAATCGGAAAAATTTTTTGCTGTCATTATGGATGATTCAACTCTATCAGACAACGTCTTGATGGCTTTATCACGATCGATAACATATAGTTGTTTGAAATGGTTTATGTAGACATAAGAAATTATGATTGTAAAGAACAAAGTATAACAGATACAAATGGTAATATTTATCTTTAAGAGCTTTTTGTAGTATTTCATCTTCTTTACCCTTTCATCCGGTTCCGTTATTCAACACAATTATTTAACATATGATTATTTGCCTCACGGTGATGAAACAGTAAAAATTCTGGCTTTTCATCATGATTCATTGATACCGGTATTTAATGCAGTAAGAGAATACGATATATTTGGTGAAGTAACAAAATAATCCATCAGGAATCCGTTTTCAAAAGGATATACTAGTACAATCCGTTTAAAGGATTAGCCCCAAGAATCGGCAATAGTACGATGCTTGGGGCTTTTATATTCTATTAAACGAAGTGTAAAAATAAGTGCATTTACATTTCAGGGTGTAAATTCGACATTTCAGGACAAAATTGGTTTTGGGAACGTTTTTTTGATATTATTATATATGATCTGTTTTTAAATAAAGGCTAAAAACATAACAAAAAAGGGGGCTAAAATAAAAAATGAAAAAAAGATCTATTAGTATATTACTTATATTATGCATAACTATGACATTATTGCCGATTGTGGAAACAACGGCAGCCGAGATGTACAGCTTGAGCGGCAATTCAATGTTAACATACCGGGTTGTAGTGAAAACTAGTGACGTTGCCAATGCAGGGACAGATGCCAACCTTTATGCTGCTTTGTCCTCAACAACAAGGACTCCCGTGACGGATTCCAACTATAATGAAACTTACCATATATATTCTATGGAAGGCGGGGATAGATTTGAAAGGGGCTACACAGACATTTGCTCTTTGAGAGTGAATGGTCAGTTAAAGTTATCACCCATCTATTTTCAACTGGCGTGGGTTTCACAAGGCTTAGCTGCCGGCTGGCACTGTGAAT
>Ga0134094_1000777_pt1 | contig 35830 bp, 32 predicted proteins | sample 5_1taG_FD_94458 | JGI IMG/M metagenome (GOLD analysis project Ga0134094, IMG submission 94458) | Switchgrass degrading microbial communities from high solid loading bioreactors in New Hampshire, USA - 5_19_20_110_A1 metaG | ecosystem: Engineered > Bioreactor > Semi-continuous > Anaerobic >... | reverse complement strand
TCTGCCAGGTGCAGGCAGGTTTCAAGGGCAGAAGCGGGAGTTCCGGGGTTGATCACCACACCAGGGCGGCAGCCCAGTTCGCAGATTCGCTGAAGAAGCTGGTAGATATGCGGAGTCGATTCGATTTGCACAGAGAGCCGGTCTGCGCCTGCGCTGGCAAACCATTCCACCATATCTTCAGGGTTGGTAACCATCAGGTGCACATCTAAAGGCAAACGGGTAATCTTCCGTACGGTTTCAACAATAAAAGGTCCCATCGTCAGGTTCGGGACGAAATGTCCATCCATCACATCGATGTGAATCCAATCTGCCCCGGCTGCTTCTGCTTCTCGAATTTGCGCTTCCAGGTGAGCGAAGTTTGCAGAGAGGATGGATGTTGATATCAATATTTTTTCAGCCATGTGCGCAGTTTATCCACCTGGATTGAAGAGTAAATAAATGTAAAGCCAGAAGGGGATCAGCCCGCCGACGGCCAGCGCCGCGAGCAGGCCGAGGATAATCGTGATCCAATCGATATTCAACGAGCCGTCTTCCGCCTGTTGTTGATCCGGCTGCGGCATGTGCTGTGGAGTCTGGGCTACCGGGTGCGTTTGAGTCGCCTGCATGGGGGGTGGCGAATTATAAACTCGCACAGGCTGCGAACCCGATTGAGGTACGGTATTCTGCCGGCTCATTCCCGCGCCTGGAGCAGCAACGACGGTCGTCGCGTAGGTGTCTTGCCGGGAGAGGATATTCCGCACAACACGCCCAAGCTGGTCCGCTGACCGGTAGCGCTGCGACGGCTCTTTGGTCAGCACCTTTTGAATGATCTGTTCCAGGGCAGGTGGGATCTGAGGGTTGTACCGGCGGGGTGAAACGGGCCTGGCGTCACGGTGCATCCGCGCCAGTTCTTCGGGGTCGTTGGCATTGAATGGGAGCTGGCCGGTAAGCATTTCATAAAGGATGATTCCCAGCGAGTATACATCAGAGGCCGGAGATGGCGCCTGCCCGGCGGCCTGCTCTGGTGAAAAATACTGCGGCGAGCCCCATACAACATCGCTTTGCTCGTCAGGCGCAACGCTTGCTAATGCGCGAGCAATGCCGAAATCGGTCACTTTCAGGCGGCCGTCAGGGGTCACAAGCATGTTGTGCGGTTTGACGTCACAATGAATCAGGCCGGCGCGGTGCGCATAACCAATCCCTTCACATGCTTGCGTGAACAGGTGAACTGCCTCCTCAACGCTGAACTTGCCGCGTTGTTTGATCATTGTTTTCAGGTCAGTCCCCGGCACATATTCCATCACAATGAACAGCCGTCCGGCATCAAAACCGAAATCGTGCACTGTGACAATATTGGGATGCGAAAGATTGGCCGCGGCGCGGGCTTCCTGCCGGAAGCGCTCGCGGAAATTCTCATCATCCGAGAAATCTTGCCGCAGAACTTTAATCGCTACCGGCCGCTCCAGCATTTGATCATAAGCACGGTAAACAACAGCCATACCTCCCGTGCCCAGCGTATGCAGGAGTTGATAGCGATTGTTAAGCATTGGCGTAATCGGTGTGCTTTTATCCATGAGCTTGGCCCCGGTCAGATTATAACATACAGTCAAAAGGAATCCCTCCGGATGGGATATAATTATTAGATAACTGCGTTAGCCCAGGCTGGTCAATTCTTGGCAAAGTTTCATTTATATCAATGGCATTTATCAAATGTGGCGATGGTTGGTTGAACGAGTAAATATTTGGGTAATGTTGGGCGGTATTCTGGTTGCCGCGAGCCTGATTGCCGGGTTTGCATTGGTGATTCTGCTGCTGCCTGTTTCTGCGCCTGAAGCGCCCGCGCCTCAGGCGGCGCTAACCATCATTACCGCACCAACGGCTACCATGACATCTACGCCGGTCATTGAGACGCCAACGCCGACAAGGCCGCCCGCTGTAGGCGGAATTCGCATCGGCGATTATGTGCAAATCACAGGCACTGGGGGCGCGGGCCTGCGACTCCGGCAAGGCCCAGGGACGAATCAGGCGCTGCGTTTTGTTGGGATGGATTCAGAAGTGTTTATGGTAAAAGACGGCCCGCGAGAAGCAGACGGTTATACCTGGTGGTTCCTTGAAGCGCCCTATGATCCGTCGCGCACCGGTTGGGCTGCGTCCAGTTATTTATCGGTAGTCGATCAGCCCACGCCTACACCCTGACAGGCGCAGGAGCCGGCAGTTGATCGAACCAGGGTTTATCAATCGGAGGAGAAATGACAAATTCACCCATACCAACAAATATCACTGCTGACCGGCAGAAGGGAGAAATGACCGTCTCCTGGAAAGATGGTCATGTGAGTGTTTATCCATTTGGCCTGCTGCGCGCCGCTTGCCCGTGCGCCTCATGCCGGGGCGGGCATGAGAATATGCGCTCAGAGCCAGATGAAGAAGTTTTCGACATTCAACTGCCCGATTCACCTCAGACCCGCATGAAACGGATTGAGGGTGTCGGCTCTTACGGGCTAAATATCGAATGGGAAGACGGGCACCATTTCGGGATTTACAACTGGTATTTCCTGCGCCGTTTGTGCCCCTGCCCGGAATGCCGGTCGGAAGAATGACCTGTTTTTAGAGGGGTTGTCCAAAAAACATCTGGACAACCCCTCCTTATATTACAGGGTGCGCGCCTGGCTCTGCCTGGCGTTTTTGTTAACCAGCATGGCTGCCCCACCTGCGAGCGCAGCCAGGACAGCAATTCCGGCGGCTGCCTGGATGACCGTCTTGGGCTCCATTCCGGGCATAACCACTTGCCCGTCGCCGTATGAGGCGAATAACTGCCCCCAGGGCGTCTTCAGCGCTTCTTCAACGCGTTTTCGGCCCACAAAGGGGTACCAGTATACATTATGGTAGAAATTGCTGGCAAAATAGCTCCAGGGAACGATGGGGCTTTGCAGGAGCAGTTTTTCCAGCGGTTTTAGCGGGCCCTGATAAATTAGCTTCTGCCCGCGTGATGCGAATGTGTCTTCCTGGATGAACCCCCAGGGTGCTTCCTGTTCAATGTCATACCCGATGATTTCAATTTCACGCGGGTCGCCAACGCCTAAGCCCATCTCATGGCTGATGCGGATGAAATCGATCTTCATCGGGTCGAAACCTTGCAGCTTCGCTGAGACTGCATCGATGGCTACCTGGTCAGCGGATGCCAGCAAGATATTTTTCTCGTGCCAGCGCATGGCGCGCGGTCCCGGCCCATCGCCGGCAAAGGTGCCGTCCATTACGGCAAACAGGCCCGGATGAATTTCCTGTTGAATTGTGAGCAGATCAACCAGGGTTTCGTGAATCACACTGTGAGCCCAGTGGCGGTTTCGGTGCAGCAGGCCGCCAAAGGCATTTTTCATCGCCCCGGTGATGGTCGTAAACACGTGCGTCTTGACCGTCGGCAGGTGGACCATGTTTTTTCCCAGCAGCGCCTTTGGGATATATACGCCTTCAGGGAAGACCCGATCCAGCACCAGAAACTTTCTTCTTTTGGGCTCGAAGCGGATCCATTCAAACTGCTGATCGTAAAGATAGATGCAGGGAACCTGGTACTGGTCGGTCACAAAGCGGTGCTTGTTGTTTATCTCACCAACCCGGGTATCAACGACGACCGTATCGTTGTGGATGCCGGCCAGGTCATCATATCCAAGCTGCTTCAAGCTGCGGATTGTGCCCTCTAGCTGCCAGGGAGTTGTCGAGCAGGCCGGGTACCAGGTTTGCCACGAAATGTTGATTTTCAGGCCGGTCGTGACGTCTTTGGGTAGTGCCTGCTCCACTCCGGCCATTTTCATGACGCGATCGATGTCATCCAGCACGGTCGCGGGTGAGGTCTTGATCACCGCGACTTTGCCTTTTTGATGGAAATCCTTCAATGATGTCCCTCCTTTCATCCAACCCGTTCAAATCGAAAGCGGGACCGGATTTCTAGTCCTTTGCCAAAGCGGAGACCCATGTTTCAAAGGGGCACCGCTGCTGCTCTGGCAAAGCTTAAAGCATTCCGTGTGTTTGACGGCACATTACGTCTCTAAATGTTCCATAATCATCTTGCTCAGGTCGCGCGTGTGCTGCGGGGCAATTCCTACGTAGTGATCGACCTGCATCAACATTTTAAGCTGTTCGGCGGTCAAATACTGATTCAAGATGGGGTCTGTGGCGACCATTTCAACCAGCGGGTTTGGCTGTCCCTGCCTGACCGCCTGCCATGCTGCCATCGCGTGACTGCGCAGCCGTTCATGCATCTCCTGCCGGTCTGCGCCAGCTTTTACCGAGGCCATCAACACGCGCTCAGTACTTGCGAATGGGGCATAGTCGGCCAGGTTTTGAGCAATGCCTGCTTCATTGATTTGCATCCCTTTGACGATCCGGATGGCAGTCCGCAATAATTCGTCGCTGATCAGGAAAGCCTCTGGCAGCAGTGACCGCCGGTTGGCGCTGTCATCGAGCGTTCTTTCTAACAGCGTATGGGCTGCGTTGTTCCAGGCCACCGCCGGCATCTGAGCCAGCGACCGGGCGAGCGAATTGATCTTCTCGGCATTAATTGGGTTTCGTTTAAATGGCATTGCCGATGACCCGACCTGCTTTGCGGCAAATGGCTCGCTCCATTCACCTACGGTTGGCGACTGTAACAGCCTTAGATCGAAAGCGAACTTATAGATTGACGCGCCTAAACCTGCCAGCGCGCAAAGAACAAAATAATCCTGCTTGCGCGGATAAGTTTGATTGCTGATCGGGAAGAACGGCAGGTCAATGAGCTGGCTCAACCTCGCCTCAAACATCTCCACCTGTTCTGTACCAACCAGTTCCGCATAAGATGCGCCTGTGCCCACAGCGCCTTTGAACCCTTTTCCTTTTAGATCCGCACGCAGCCTTCGTAACTGATTCCAGTCCTCGAGCAGATCCTGAGCGTAAAATGCCAGCCGGTAGCCCAGGGTTGTGGGCTCGGCAGGCTGCAGATGGGTGAATCCAATGACCGGCAGATCGGCATAAGCCGCCATCTTTTCAGCCAGCAGACGCAGCAGCTGGCCCAATTTATCGAGGATGAGGTCCAGCGAGTCGCGCATGCGCAGCGCATCAGCGTTATCTTCAATATCCATTGAGGTCGCGCCTAGATGAATAATGCCCCCGCCTGTTGAACACTGTTCGGCAAATGCTTTGACCTCAGCCATCAGGTCGTGATGGATTTCAGCCTCGATTTGCAGCGAGCGAGAAATATCAATATCATCGACATGCGCACGCAGGTCTTCCACCTGCTCCTTTGAAACCAGGCCCAGTTCATACTGCGCCTGCGCCAGGGCCGCCCATAATTTTCGCCACAGGCGGCGTTTCGTCGTTTCGCTCCAGATCGAGCGCATCTCATCACTTGCATAACGCCAGCTAAAGGGCGAAAGGTACCGGTCAAAATTGATTCCATTGTTATCCATGATTCAGCCGCTCACATCCTGTTATTTGGGAAAAACTTACAAAACTGCTATTTTCGCCTGTCAAAAGTATTGAGTGCAGGTCCTCAGAAGTGGTTGCATCTCTTTTCCTCAGCCGATATAATTTAACCGTTATCCGGGCATTCAGGCATTTGACCCCTCAATTGCAGGTTCTACCGCAATTATAGTTTATTCAAGCAGGTTTCAAATCCCCCTGAGAATGTGAAGGAAAGTCGTCAAATTTCTCAGGAAAATCACACGACCGTTATCCGGCTGGAGTGGAGTTTTGGATCAGCAGAGAACGACGCAGAAAATCAGTTCAGGGCAGCTGCCTGATAAACAGCTGGCTCCGGGATCAATCCTTGTTAACCGTTATGCCATCCAGGAAGTGATCGGCCTGGGTGGGATGGGGTCTGTTTACCGCGCCCGCGACCTGCATTTTCCAAATGTGATGAAGCTGGTGGCGGTGAAAGAGATGATCAATCAGGCGCGCGACCCGCTTGTGCGCCAGACGATTGTTCGAAATTTCGAGCGCGAAGCAAATATCCTGGTCACGCTGAATCATCCCTCCATCCCGCAAATTTTTGATTATTTCACGCATAACGAGCGCTCCTACCTTGTCCTTGAATTCATCCAGGGCAAAGATCTGGATGAATTATTGAATGAAACAACCGATTTCTTTCCTGAGAGCCAGGTACTCGAGTGGGCTATTGAATTGTGTGATGTGCTCAGCTATCTGCATGAGCACAAGCCCGAGCCGATCATCTTTCGGGACATGAAACCGTCCAATGTGATGGTAAATCAAGACGGTCACATCGTCCTGGTCGATTTTGGGATTGCCAAGAATTTTCGCAGCGGGCAGAAGGGCACGATGATCGGCACTGAGGGGTATTCACCGCCTGAGCAGTACCGGGGTGAAGCTTCTCAGGCTGCAGACATTTACGCGCTGGGCGCGACGCTCCATCATCTGGTGACGCGCAGGGATCCCCGCCTCGAGCCGCCCTTCACTTTTGCGGATCGCGCGATCCGCAAAATCAATCCGTCGATCTCTGCTGAGTTTGAAGCGATCATTAATACAGCGCTCCAGTACAACCCTGCTGACCGCTTCCCTTCGGCGAAAGCAATGAAGGAAGCCTTAATTGCGGCAGCACGCAAAACCGGCCTGCTGCGCAGGGGCGTTAGTGCTTCTGCTATACTAAAAAATGACAGCGTGAAACCTGTCTGGACGTTTAAATGCGAGGATGAAATTCGCAGCTCGCCCTTAATTGACAAAGGCGTTATTTACGTGGGCGCGTATGACAATAATCTTTACGCGCTAAATGCCGCGGACGGAAAGTTCTTGTGGAAATACCCGACCAATGGGGGAATTGTCAGCCGCCCGGCTGTGTCAGACACAACCTTGCTGTTTGGATCATCGGATGGCCGCCTGTATGCTGTGTCAACAATCTCAGGCAAATTGGCGTGGACTTTTGAAGCCGAGGCTGCCATTTATACATCTCCGGCGGTCTTAAACCGGTGTTTGTTCTTTGGGTCAGATGACGGGATGCTGTACTCGCTGGAACTGGAGTCAAACCAGCTCCTCTGGCGTTATGATACCGGCAGCCCCATCCGTTCGTCACCGGCTGTCAATGAAGATTCAATCTACTTTGGCAATGATTACGGCGACTTCTTCTGCCTGGGATGGAATGGGCAGCTCAGGTGGCGTTCGAAAGCCAAGCGAGCGATTGCCTGCTCTCCGCTTTTGGAGAAGGGAACGATCTTCTTCACCTCTTATGATGGTATTCTGTATGCGCTGGATGCCCGGTCTGGTTGGGTTGTCTGGCGGTTTCGCATGGGTAAGGGGTCTGTTTCTTCGCCGTGCAGTGTAGATAATTACGTCATTGCAGGCTCTGCGGATTGTCATATCTACTGCGTCGATATTGCCAGTTCTCGAGAGGTGTGGCGCTTCAAGGCAGACCATCAGGTCAGCGGGTCTCCGGTGATTTACAATGATGCGGTTTATTGTGGAACAGCAGATGGAACGCTCTACTGCCTGGAATATCGAACTGGAAGGCAAAAGTGGAAGTTCCATGCCGGTGGTCCCATCACCAGCAGTCCAATCGTGTATAATAATATGTTATATGTAGGTTCTGCCGATCATATCCTGTACGCGCTGTTAACCTGATCGCACAGTTTTGTTTATTGAGCTATCGTGACGAACTTTCCCGGCTCAGGAGGCCTTAGTGTTCAACTTTTTTCGGAATCTGTTTCGCAAGGGAGAACCGGAGCATATTCCTTCATCGACTGCAGTTGAGACGGCCCCGCTTTCTGAGGATCAGCTCGAAACTGTGAGTAAGCCATCCTTCAAGATGAGCCCACCCCAACTTCTCGTTGGGACAGGGCAGTCTGTTGGGGTGCAGCGCGATAACAATGAAGATACGCTCTACTTCATGCAAGCCATTCTCGCCGATGGGAGCAACGACCTGCCCTTCGGCATTTTTGTTGTGGCTGACGGGATGGGTGGGCATATGAACGGCGAGCTCGCCAGCCGGGCCGCTGCCCGCACGTTTGGCGAATATGTCATTTCAAAGCTTTACACGCCTTTCCTGCTGCAGTCTGATACGAGTGAGATATCGATCCACGAAATATTGGAGAATGGCGTCGCCGAAGCCCAGCGTGCTGTTCTTCGCAGCGCACCTGGCGGCGGCACAACGCTCACGGCAGCCCTGCTGATTGGCGATCAGATCACAATCTCGCATGTGGGCGATTCACGGGCGTATTTTATTTTCCCCGACGGGCGTATTCAGGTCGTAACCCAGGATCATTCACTGGTACGCCGCCTTGTAGACCTGGGGCACATTGATGAAAAGGAAGCGAGCATGCATCCGCAGCGAAATGTGCTCTACCGCGCGTTGGGCCAGCCCGAACCTTTTCGCCCAGATATCAACACTTATGCAATGCCGCATCCCGGATCTGTGCTTCTTTGTAGTGACGGTCTTTGGGATTATGTCTCAGATGATGAGATCTACCGGATAGTTAATTCTGCGCCAAACCCATCCACTGCCTGCCAGCAGTTGGTTGATGCGGCAAACAAGGCAGGCGGTCCCGATAATATATCCGTGGTTCTGGTGCAGTATTTAAGCTGATACGCAGGTCATGGGTCAAGACTTATACGCTACGCTTGGAATACCGTACAACGCAATACCTGAGGAGATTCGCGGTGCCTACTTCAAGCTGGCACGCGCCTATCACCCAGACACGGCGGCTGACCCTTCTCAATCAGAGCAATTTCTTAAAATCCAGCATGCCTATGAAGTGTTATCGGATCCAAAGCGCAGGGCAAAGTACGATGCTTCTCTTCCGGCCCATCTCTTAGCCGGGCCTGAAATTTCGGTTAGCGTGAAATACAGCCAACCGGCGCTGGCTGTTTCAGAAGAACCGCAATTGATTTATGCCCTGGTTGATTTGATCTGCACGGCAGATATCCGCCCTGAAAGTAAATATTCTCGGCATTTTTGCCTGGTACTCGATCAATCGACTTCAATGAAGGGGTCGCGGATCGAAATGGTTAAGTCTGGGGCGCTGCAACTGCTGCAGCAGCTCCACCCGCATGATCTGATTTCGGTGGTAACTTTTGGCGATCGGGCTGAAGTGCTGGTCCCGCCGACCCGCGCTTCGAATCTCTCGAAAACAGACCAGCGCATTCGCATGCTGCAGCCCGGCGGCGGCACGGAGTTGTACCAGGGCTTGTCTGCAGGCTATGAGCTGCTTCTCCAGACCGAAAGCGTTCATCACCGCCACCTGATCCTGCTGACCGATGGGCATACATATGGCGATGAGGATCGTTCGATTGAGCTGGCGCGACAGGCAGCAGATGAGGGGATCACGATCAGCGCCCTGGGAATTGGGAATGATTGGAACGATGAATTTCTGGATCAAATCGCCGGTTTGAGCGGTGGAAACTGCCAGTATATCGCCAGCGCGCGCGATCTGAATCACTTTCTCCTTCAAAAACTGACTGACCTCGAAACCATTTACGCGCGCAGCCTGAGGCTCGAGTTCGATCATGAATCTGCCGCGCAGCTTCGTTATGGCTTTCGATTGAGCCCCAGTACCGGGCCGCTCGTTGTCAGTGACGCGGTGCATCTGGGTGATATTCAGCACCGCAGGACGATCAGCTTCTTGCTTGAGTTCCTGGTCCCGGCGCTCAAATATGAACAGGATCATTTCTCTCTGGCGCGAGGCCAGGTTAAACTGGAAATTCCAGATATCCCATCGCCTAACGCCCGGATTTTCCTGGATTTGCACCGGCCGGTCAGAGCCAGGTATGAGGCTGAACAGCCGCCGCTGGCAATTGTCGAGGCGATGTCAAAGCTTACGCTTTACCGGATGCAAGAAAAAATTCGCCAGGAGGTCAACCAGGGCAAAATCAACGAAGCGACCAGGCATCTTCATTATCTGGCGACTCATCTCCTGTCACAGGGTGATCGCGAGCTGGCGCATACTGTTTTAATTGAGGCGGAGCATATTCAACAAAGCCGCAGTTTTAGCGATGAAGGAGAAAAGCGGATTAAGTACGGCACGCGCGCCCTGCTTCTTCCTCCTGGCCCGGAGCTAATCTCATGATCATTTGCCCAAACTGTCAAAGCCGCGAGTTGAACGGCTCCCTCTTTTGTAGTGAGTGCGGCGCTCAACTGGTTGTTCCCAAAGTGCCCACCACGCACAGCATTGAACGCAACCAGACCGGATTATTTAGACTGCAGACACGCCCCCTGTCTCCACCCAGCCCGGTAACTCCCTCGACGGCAGCGCAGGTAGAGATTTCGCTGCATCTGGTCCAGAGCGGCATGATCCTTCATCTCTCAGATAAGAAGGAATATACGCTTGGGCGAATCGCCGATGGGCAAACGACGCTGCCGGATGTCGACTTTTCACCATACGAAGCGTATGCGCAGGGGGTTTCGCGGCTGCATGCTGTGTTAAAAATTAATAATCAACGTGTTTTCTTAAGAGACCTGGGTTCCTCAAACGGAACGCGAGTCAACGGGCAGAAAATTTCGCCGAATCAGGATTATCTGCTCAATCACGGCGATATTGTCGCGCTTGGAAGATTTAAAATACAGGTGCTTATCCGCAAATAAAAACGCAAAGAAAAAAGGGAAAAATTATGCATACTGTGCTGCTGCATATTACCAATGAAGACCCCGTCCTCGGTGAGGTTGAAGCACTGCCTTCGCCCTCTGATATGCTTGTGATTGTAAAAAATCCGCGCCGCCGCGATGGGAAAGATTTGCCTTATCTTGAAGCGAATGTCTCAACTGCTATCTGGCCCGTAACGCGGATTAACTTTATTGAACTGATACCCAGTTTAGAAGAAGATGAGATTATCTCTTTTGTTCGCGAATGACCGAATCAGGCCCTGAGACTTGATTCCTGTAAAACAGGGGAGTTAACGTTATGCCAGACGAAACGTTTAAAAACAGAGTCATTCTGGTTGTGGATGATGAAGAGCGCATGGCTCGATTCATCCGCCTTAACCTTGAACACGATGGATTCCAGGTGATTGAGGCATACCGCGGGATGAAAGCAATCCAGGCGCTTCGCGATGAGATGCCGGATTTGATTATTCTCGATGTGATGATGCCGGACATCGATGGATTTGAAGTGTTAAAAATGATCCGGGAGATTAGCAATGTTCCGGTCATCATGCTGACTGCCAAAGGAGAGGAGGATGACCGCGTACGCGGGCTTGAACTGGGAGCCGATGATTACATCACCAAACCTTTCAGCCCGCGCGAACTGGTCAGCCGTGTCCGGGCCGTCTTGCGCCGGACTGAATCCTCAGGCGCTGTAACAAAAGATGAAGTGATTGAGGTCGATGACCGGCTGAAGCTTGATTTTGGGCGGCGCGAAGTAAGGGTGAATGATGAGCTGGTGAAGCTGCGCCCAACGGAATATCGCCTGCTCTATCATCTGGTTCAGAATGCCGGTTGGGTGGTCACCTACGATCAACTGCTCTCGAAGGTCTGGGGTTACGAGTATCGCGATGAGCCGCACTACGTGCGTCTTTATATCAATTACCTGCGGCAGAAGCTGGAAGAAGACCCGTCGAACCCCAAGTATATTCTGACCGAACGTGGCGTGGGCTACCGCTTCATCGATTACCGCCGGCAAAAACAGGCTGAGGGCAAGTCCTGATCCCTCTCAGCGTGCAATTGGGCTTCTTTGCTGCCGGCCTTGGGCGACCCTGGACTTTTTGCCTAAAAGTTGATATAAATTATCATATAAAATCGCCGGCGCTGACCATGATATACTGTGATTACAGAATTGATGAATTGAGGAGAATCGATGATTAACGAACCGGTTCATGTTACGGATGCAGCATTTGAGGAGACTGTTATGAAGTCTCCGCTGCCCGTGATTGTAGATTTCTGGGCGCCCTGGTGCGGCCCTTGCCGAATGGTCGCTCCTGTCCTGGATAAGATCGCAAATGAGCAGGCAGGGAAGCTGATTGTTGCCAAGGTGAATACCGACGAAAACCCTGAATGGGCGACGCGTTTTGGCGTGCAGGGAATCCCTACGATGTTATTTGTTGCCAATGGCAAAATCGTTCACCGGCAGGTAGGCGCGCTTCCAGAGGGGATGCTGCGAGAGGTCCTCAATCAATTTTTGGAAGTCGTCAGCTCTGAGACACAGAGTAAATAGGAATTTTTATCCATTAGAAAGGGCTGCCCCAACACCTGGTGGCAGCCCCTTTCTATTTGATGTTTGTTGGTTGAATACCGGCTGGCGTGTCTCGCGGTCGTTCTCTGAGAGAAGCCGGGTTACTTTCTTAACTGGTTGCGGATTGCCACGCCCAGCCGGGCGATGCCCTCATTGATGGTCTCGGGGTTCACATAAGAGAAATTAAGCCGCATTGTGTTGTGCCCGCCGCCGCAGGGATAAAACGATGCGCCGGGTACGAAGGCAACCTTCTGCTCAATGGCATCTTTGAAGACGTCAATGCTGCTAATATGTTCCGGTAAGGTGAGCCATAAGAACAGCCCACCCTGCGGTCGAGTCCATTTGACTCCCTCGGGCATGTGCTCTTCAAGCGCATCGAGCATGGCATCACGCCGCTCGTGGTAGACTTTGCAGATATGCTCCACATGATGGTCAAGGAATCCAGCTCGTCCAACCTCATAAGCAACGATCTGGTTGAATGTAGAGGTGTTCAAATCGGTGCCCTGTTTTGCCATCACCATCTTGCGGATCACTTCTGGCGGTGCAATGACCCAGGCCAGGCGCAGGCCAGGTGCTAGGGTTTTTGAGAAGGTGCTCAGGTAGATAACGTTCCCGGTGTAATAACCCTGCTGTGGATGCAGTTTTTCGTCAATTACCACAATCGGCGGAATATGGCTGCCCTCAAAGCGTAGCTGCCCATACGGGTCATCTTCGATGATCGGAACGCCGTAGCGGTCAGCCAGCTCTACCAGGCGCTGCCGGCGCTCCAATGGGATGGTCACACCGGTGGGGTTCTGGAAGTTCGGCAGGACATAAATAAACTTGGGTCCTGTGCGCAGCGCAGCCTCCAATTCATCGGTGATAATCCCATATTCATCGGATGGGACTGTTACATATTCAGCGCCGTAGATATCCCAGGCCTGCATTGCACCGAGATAGGTCGGCGATTCAACGAGAATCCGGTCGCCGCGGTTGATGAAAATTTTCCCAAGTAGATCCAGTGCCTGCTGAGATCCAGAAGTGATCAGAATGTTATCCGCCGTAACCTCGATGCCGTAGCGCGAGGTGTGACGCGCAATCATCTCACGCAGCGGCAGGTAGCCTTCCGTTGTACCATATTGCAGCGCCAGCGAGCTCTTTTCGCGCAATACTCGATTGCAGGCTTCTTGAAATTCTTCTACAGGGAATACGTCAGGGGAGGGCAGCCCCCCGGCGAATGATATGACGTCAGGGTTCTCGGTTAGCTTTAACAGTTCCCGAATAGCCGAGCTTTTCATTCGCTGAGTGCGTTGAGCGTATCGATGGTCCCACGGTGTTTGCATATCTTTTCTCCTTATCTTGTCTTACAGGAATATGAACTGCTGAATAAGGGGAAATCAATAAACAATAGAACGTGAAGTTCTTTGTTCTTACTGGGGCCAATACCTACACAGCTATATGAGATTGTTGAAGGTGGAACAGGGCCGCCCGGTATGTAAAATTGGACGGCCCTGTTCTACACAGTCTATTTCAATTTGGGAAAGCGGCTAACAATAACCGCAGGTGTTGGCAAGGTGACTCGGTCTCCGCGCTTAAGCTCTGCCGGTGGCTTGCCCGCAGATTTTGGAGCACTCTGGAATATCGCGATTGGGGTGCCCTCGACAGCCAGGTTTTCGTCGATCGAGACCTGACCGGTCAAGAAACCTTCACTATCAATTGCGCAGCTGGTCACGGCGCCTACAACGCGGCCTCTCTGGTCCAGAACGGGGTCTCCGTAATGGGCCACGCGCACGCCCTTGTCTGTGAAGCGGAAGCGCGCAACGATCGTCTTTCGTTTTTTCTCGCGAGCGATATAAGCATCTCTTCCAATAAACCAGGGTTTATAGATTTTGACGTAAGAGCCAAACCCAGCTTCGCCCACGCCGAGACCCATCGGGCCGCTCATCTCATGCCCGTACAGCGGCAGTCCGGCTTCGGTGCGCAGCGAGTCGCGCGCGCCAAGGCCGCACGGTTTAATGCCGAAGGGCTCACCGACTTCCATCAGGCGGTTCCACAGGTCAACGGCTTTATCAGGGTGAACAAACAGTTCAAAAGCCATCCGCTCGCCGGTATATCCGGTCCGCGATACGACCAGATCAAAGCCGCCGATTGTCGCTTCGCACAACTCTGTTCGTTTGAGCGCCATAATGCATTTGCGCATCTCGGCGTCAGCGCCTAATGCGAGCAGAATATCGCGCGATTTTGGACCCTGCAAGGCAATATCCACACGCATATCCTTGCCTTCTTTGGGATCGCGCAGGTTCCGCAGGATAACGCCCCGGCCGAAAGCTTTTGCCCAGGGGCGGTTGCGATCGACCATGACCGTTCCCTCGCGGACGCCTTGCAGCCAGGCCCAGTCTTTATCGTCGTTGGAGGCGTTGACCACGACCAGGTATTTGTCTACAGCCCGGCGGTAGATCAGCAAATCGTCGATCACATTTGCGTCGGGGTCCAGGAAGTGCGTGTAAAGTGATTCGCCGACGCCCAGGGCAGAAATATCATTGCCGCAAACGGAGTCGAGGAAGGCTGCTGCATCTGGGCCTTCTGCCTGATATACGCCCATATGGGCGACATCAAACAACCCGGCGGCCCGGCGAGTCGCCATGTGCTCTTCAAGAATGGATGTGTACTGTACGGGCATTTCCCATCCGGCGAATGGAACCATGCGCCCGCCCAGTTTGCGGTGCGTTTCATACAGCGGGGTGCGGCGAAGCGTCTCTGGCTCCTTCTCTTCCCACTGGAAGGGCGGCAGAGGCTCGCCTGCCGTGCCCTGGTCGATGCCGATGAAATACGGCTTCTCAATGGCGACAGGGTTCCCATCAACAGAATCCACCGGGCCGGCTTCGCCGTCCTTGATGACGATTGGTCCGGGCAGCCGCCGCTGCAGATCCGGATCGAAGTTGACATACCCATCCGAAAGGGCGCGCAGCCAGGTGGCGACGAGACCTGCCTTTTCGGAAGCGATGGTCAGGCGGTAGTGGGCCAGATCTACGCAGGAGAGAACGCCCTCGACGGTGCCCTGCGGCGTATTTACACATGTCTTTTGGCACTGTCCGGGCTTCAACGCATAAACATCGCTGGTGAAGGCGTAATTGGCGAATGTGCGGACGTTGGGGCCGGTCATGTCAAGCGCCGTCTGCCCGGCAGGGAATGGGTCATCCAGATAGTAAAAATGCGGGTAGCCGTGGCGTTCAACTGTGTAATCGATGCCTGCATTTTCGGCCATTTCGCGCACCTTGAGTTTGGCAGTTTCAAGGACTGTGAAATCGATTTTTGCGCGAAGCGCCTTACCCTGGCGCGTCTCAACCGAGTAGGGGACCGTTGCAAGCAGCACGTCGGCTATGATATCGGCGACGCGTTCCATATCGGCCTCTTTAAATCCCCGCTGGGTCAACCAGGTGGCGCCCAGGCGAATGCCGCTGGCGTTTAAAGCTGTCCGGTCGCCTGGGATGGTGTTGCGGTTTGTCACCAGGCCGACGATATCCAGAATACGCGCAGCCATATCGCCTGAGAGCGGTGTGCCGTCTGGGCCGGTGACTGATTTGCAGTCGAGATTGGTCAGGTGGGTGCTTGTACCGCCATAGGACATGTGGAAACCGCGCTTAGCAAGCTGGTCATTGAGGGCCTTACAGTTTTTTACAATCTGGTGCTGAAGCTGCTTGAACTGCTCAGTCTGGGCCAGTTTAAACAGCGTGGCAAGCGCAGCAAAAACATGCACATGCGGCCCACCCTGTTCGCCGGGGAACACGGCCCGGTCAATTTTCTTGGTCAGGCCGGGGTCTGTTGTGATGATGCACGCCCCGCGCGGCCCGGTGAGCGTCTTGTGCGTGGTGAAGGTGATAATATCTGCAATGCCCACTGGGCTTGGGACTGCACCGCCTGCCACCAGACCCGCAATGTGCGAGATATCGGCCAGCAGAATTGCGCCAACCGCACTGGCAATCTCGCGGAATCGCTGCCAATCGGGGACCTGGGAATAGGAGGAGTAGCCGGTGATGATGATCTTCGGTTTGTGCTCTTTCGCCAGCGCTTCGACGGAATCGTAATCGATCTGTTCTGTCTCCGGATCCACATTGTAGTGGATGACGTTAAAGAGTTTTCCAGAGCGGTTTACCGACGATCCGTGGGACAAATGCCCGCCGTGCAGCAGGTTCATGCCCATGATTGTATCGCCTGGGTTCAGTAGAGCTGTGTAAACCGCGTTGTTTGCCGGCGCGCCAGAAAGCGGCTGAACATTGACGAATAACCGGTCAGCCGGGAATGATGGCGTCGCAAAAGCCTCTGCGCAGCGCCGCCGCGCCAGCGCTTCAACCATACCGGCATATTCGACGCCTTTGTAATAGCGCGGGTCAGAATAACGCCGGTAATGCGCCAGGCGAGCTTCGTAGTCGAGAATTTCCTCTTCATCCATCCAGCGTGTATCTTCATCTGGATAGCCTTCGGCGTACAGATTCTGGAAAGCAGAGGCCATCGCTTCCCGAACAGCGAGCGGCGCAGTGCTTTCACTTGGAATCATGATTAATTTACGGTATTGGCGCTCGGCTTCCAATTGAGTTAATTCATAAACAACTGGATCGAGGTCTTCTAAAGAGCCACGAAAAAGGAAGTCTGTCATCAAAATTTACTCCTTAAGCGAAGTGGGACATTGACAACAAATTAGCAGTTTAGCAGGGAGATGCTATCTTGTCTGACATTCATTGTAGTCCGGCTGTTGGGTTGGGTCAAGACTGATCCTCTCAGGTGATGCAGCGCGCCCCAAACTTATGAGGTGCATCTCTCATACATCCAGTCAATGATGCACTGTAAAACCTGGGCTTTTTCTGGCTCGTTATGTGTCTCGTGGTAAAAGCCTTGCCACACTTTGTAAGTGAGCCTGTCTTGGGGTACTGCCTTCGCAAAGGCATCCGCCGCCGCAACGGAGACCAGCCGGTCTTCGGTCCCCTGTACCAGGAACAGCGGCAGCGGGAAGGACGGTGCATTCTCAATTGACCATGCCCCGCAGGCGATCAGGTCATAACCCAGGCGGAGCGAGAGTCTTCCGTGTACGAGCCGGTCCTCTTTATAAGCCGCGATAACAGCCGGGTCGCGTGAAAGGTTATTCAGATCAAGCCCGTTATGGATCGTCATTTCAGGGGCAATCCGGGCCATCAGCCCGGCGAAAAACTTCGTAAGCCCCGAGACGGACGACCCCGGCGCAAGCCCAGGGCTGGTGGCGATAACGCCTTTCAGGGCAGGGCGGCGCTTCAGCGAATAATAGATTACAAGCGCACCGCCCAGGCTGTGACCGTATAGAAATACTGGTTTGCCTGGGCAGCGGAGAGAAGTTTGTTCGAGCAGGCAGTCTATGTCGTAGAGAATTTCATCATAAGACGCACAGCCTCGTTTGCCCTCAGATTTTCCATGCCCGGGCAGGTCAAACCCCACCAGGGCAAAGCCCGCGGCGTTAAACGCTTCTGCGACATGCTGGTAGCGGCCTGCATGTTCTCCCAACCCATGCACCAGGGCTACGGCAGCCCGCGTTTCGCCTTCGGGCATCCATGCGGCTGCATGGATTGCCAATCCATTCCTGTTTCTCCATTGAAACGTCTCAGGCATCACTGCGCTCTCCTTTGAGCTATTCAATCAAGGCTTTACAAAGTTCTGATGGGCCTGTTTAATCGAATAGAAAGATCATTGTATACCCGGTACAAATTGGGGTGGACCGGTTTACCTGTCTCTTCAAAAAAACTTGATCAGTATATCCGCTTGAATAATAGCAGCCTCTTCTAACTTTCCGGCGAAAACGCATTCGCGCAAATGGGCCTCAGTCTCTTATATCTGTTTGGTGTTTCACTCCTTTGCCGTGTCGTGAAGCAGTCCCGCAGTTAAGGCTCTTTTTTGATCAAGCGCGTAGATTTCTGCCAGTTCACTTATCATCTGCATTATGTCAGGAGAGTGTTGAAGCCGGTTGGGAGAAAGAACGCCTTTCGGGAATCGAATATAACAGGATTGATCAAAATCACGCATGATTACGATTTAAGTATATATCAAATGGCCGGAACAACAACTGACATAAAGCATAAAAATACCTTACGCTAAGCCATCCAGATGCCGCGAAATGCATCAAGCGTGATCTGTACAGCCTGATTCCTGACGAGATAAGGCTTGTGACTGAAAAGGTCGAGCAATTCCTGCCCATCTTGCAGGCCCAGGCTTTCAACCGGCACAGTTAAAGTCACCGGAGCCGTCCCGGCATTCATTGCGACGATGACCGTCTCGCCGTTGTGTACGCGCGCAAAGGCATATCCGGTGGGGCTGTCCTGCACCAGCAGGGGTTGGTAGCTGCCCGCTTGCAGCGCCGGCGAGCTTTTTCGCGCGGCGATGAGGGTTTTAAACCAGCTCCGCAGATCGTCGTTCCATTCTGCCTCGTTCCAGGGAAAGGCGCGGCGGCAGTCCGGGTCTTTGCCGCCCTGCAGACCGATTTCGTCGCCGTAATATATGGCAGGCGCGCCTGGGTAGGCGAACTGGAACAGGGCTGCCAGTTTCATTTTACAGATGTCGCCGCCGAAGAGGGTCAGCGCTCGCTCGGTATCGTGACTGCCAAGCAGCACGTACATGGCATGCGTGTTCTCAGGTGGATAGGTTGCCAGCAGCGATTCAATCTGGCGATTGAATTCCGTTGTGGGCAGTTTTCCGTTCAGGTAGTCGAACAGCGCAGTTCGCACCGGATAATTCATCAGCCCGTCAAAATGACTGTCATTGACCCAGCGCGGGTTGGCATCCCAAATCTCGCCCAGCAAATACGCCTCGGGGTTGGCAGAGCGAACCACTTCGCGGAACTCCGCCCAAAAGCTGTCGTCGTCGATCTCATTAGGCACATCCAACCGCCAGCCGTCTGCGCCCTGTTCGATCCAATAGCGGGCGACAGACAGCAAATACTGGCGTACCTGCGGGTTATCGGTGTTGAATTTGGGCAGGCTTTTAATTCCCCACCAGGCTTTGTAATTCCGCGCCTGGCCTTCTTCATAGGCGTGCAGGGGGAACCGGCGGATGTGGAACCAATGCAGATAGGGCGACTCGGCTTCATTTTCGAGAATATCATTAAAAGCAAAAAAACCCCTGCCGCAGTGATTGAATACGCCGTCCAGAATAACCCGCATGTTGCGCCGGTGGGCTGCGTCGATCAGGGCGTTGAAATCTTCCAGGCTGCCAAGCTTTGAGTCGATGCGGAAGTAATCGGTTGTGTTGTAACGATGTGTTGATGGAGATTGGAAGATTGGGTTGAGGTACAGCGCATTCACGCCCAGGTCGGTCAGATAGTCCAGTTTTTGTATGATGCCGCGCAGGTCGCCGCCCTGAAATCCGCGCACGGTGGGCGGCGTTCCCCAGGGCTGCACATTGGGCGGATCGTTGCCTGGGTCTCCGTTGGCGAACCGGTCGGGGAAAATCTGGTAGAAAACAGCTTCCTTCACCCACTGTGGAACAGTCATAGCGGTCAGTTCTCCTTTGGAATGGCTGTGATTTGCCCGGCGCGAACCCACGGCCCGCGGCTGGGGCTATCACTCGCCGGGTATCTTCTCCAGCAGCTTCTCTGGACGGTGAGCGTAGGCGTTTTTATCGATCTCGCCAGCCGTCATCTTGATCAGGATTTCGGTCAGCGTGCGGTTAACCGGCGTGGAAATGTGGTATTTCTCTCCATAGCGGACAACCGCGCCGTTCAGGTAGCCGACCTCGCTTTTGCCGCGCCCGCTGTGCAGGTCGATATGAAAGGAGGGCATCTTCCCACCGCGGCCTTTGCCCACCGCCCGGAATAACAGCGGGCGGCTGAGTGCGAGCGGGAGGGAGGATACAGCCCAGGCGAGCGCGCGCACAGGTGTTCCGGGCAGGTCGACGACAGGAATGTTCATCGCCTGCATCACCCGCAGGGCTTCGCGCAGCTGGCGAATTTCAATTTTATACAGGCAGCGGTCGGCGAAGATTTGCGCCGGAGTCATGTCCAGAATCGCAGAAGAGGCGTTGGCGATCAGGTTTGTGATCATTTTCGACCACTTCATGGCTGCCGGGTTTGTGTACCCGCGCGGCCTCAAACCGGCCTCGGCTGCTGCTTTTACCAGCCGCGGGCCGAGCGGGTGGTTGACCGCGATGCCAATGCCGCGCAGCCGCTCCACCACGATCTCACCGGCGCCTTTTCGGCCAACGGTGGTTGTCACGGTTCCAGGGATCACGCGGTCTTCTCCAAGCGCTGAAGCGATCCGCGGCTCATTCTCAACCCCGTTTTGAAAGGAGATCACCGGCGGGAGCAAACCGGCGTGAGGCTTCAGGCTCTCAAGCAGCGGGCCGGTATCAAATGCCTTGACAGCCATGATTGCCGCATCAAACGGCCCAAGCGGAAGCGCCTCTGCGATGCCAGGAACGACCTCTGGGTGATCTATTCGTCTCTGGCCTACACCGGGCCCAAAGTCAATTGTCAGGCCGCGCGCGCGAACTTCTTCAGCGACGCCGGGGCGCTCAATGAACACAACGCGGTGGCCCGCCAGCGCGTAGCTTCCGCCGACGTAGGTTCCAATCGCGCCAACGCCAAAACAAAGCAGGCGCAGTGGGCTGGTTGATGCTTCACTCATGCGAATCTGCCCATCCGCGCGTGCCGCGCAGGAAGTCACCGCCCGGCATTGCCCGCTTTCCGGCTGGCTGGACGACATCCAGCACCAGGATGCCTTCACCGGAGCCCACTGCCGGGAGACCATCTACGATCAGGCGCTGGCCCGATCTGCTGCCGCCGGATGGAACCACATGCGCCTGGTGGATTTTCAAAGGCTGGCCATTGAGCAGCATGTACGCGCCGGGCCAGGGAGCAAAAGCGCGCACGCGGCGTTCTAACTGCTCAGCCGGCTGTGTGAAGTCGAGCATTCCTTCTTCTTTTGACAGCATCGGCGCATAGGTCGCCAGCGCTTCATCCTGTTCTCTCGGCTGGATGCTTCCATCGAGGTAGCCGGGCAGCGTTTCGATGAGCAGGCTGGCCCCATCTTCTGCCAGCCGCTTTCCCAGGGTTGCAGCCGTATCGTCTGGGCGGATCTCTACGGCTCGCTGCGACAGAATTGGCCCGGTGTCGACTCCTGGATCCATCACCATGATTGTCGTTCCGGTGACAGAATCTCCATGCAGGATCGCTGCCTGGACCGGCGCAGCGCCGCGCCAGCGCGGCAGCAGCGAAGCGTGTACATTAATACAACCGTAGCGCGGTAATTCCAGCACATTCTTTCGCAGAATTTGCCCAAAAGCGGTGACGACGATCAGGTCAGGAGACCATTCTTGCAGGCGCGCCTGGGCTTCTGGCTCGCGCAGTTTTTCCGGCTGAATGACCTCAAGTCCCAGCTCCTGGGCGGCAACTTTAACCGGCGGCGGGGTCAGCGTCCGGCCTCGCCCGGCCGGGCGGTCGGGCTGCGTAACGACGCCGGCAATTTCATAGTGCTCGGCCAGTTTTTGCAGCGAAGGGACGGCAAAATCAGGGGATCCCATAAAGACGATTCGATGGCTCATGGTTAAAAATTGTAACATAGAACCACCTGCCGGGAGCCTGTTTGAAGCGCTGCCGGGCGGGCTTCAGAACAATAAATCACAACCAGCACCCAGTTTGAATTAAATTGTTACATAATTGGAAGTTGATAATTGGATGATTTCCTGTACAATACTTATACGATTAACCATTAATTAATTAATTTTTTGAGCGGAGGTTTAATGAACCAGCAGTACTCACCCACCGATGTAACCAGCGATGATCGCCTGTGGGCGTTGTTGGCTTACATCCTTACCCCGTTGGTCCCGGTTATCATCCTGTTCCTGGAAGATAAGAAGAACCGGCCGTTCATCAAGGCGCATAACAGTCAAGCTCTCGCCCTTGGTGTTGTTGAATTTGCTCTTAACATTATTGCGAGCATTATCAGCTTTGGCCTCTTAGGCTGCATCCTTGGAATTGCCTTCCTCGCCATCAATATTTATTATGGAGTCAAAGCCTACAACGGCGCGACATTCGAAATCCCTGTTTTGACCAATTTCGTTCGCCAGCAGGGCTGGTAGAATATCGCCCCTTATATTTTATAAGAGCCTGCATTTCCCCTGCAGGCTCTTTTGCATTGACCTGTTCACCCTAAGCTGCGGTTCTTCGACAAATTGGCAGGCGATCTATTTTATAAAAGTAATGGATTATGACCCCATTTTTTACCAACAAGGGTAAAATAGAAGTGATGTTCCGAGACAGCGCCAGGACGAAGATTGAAGGAGAGCTCGCCAGCGGCGAGGCTGCGCGCAGCGAGGGGTTTGAGGGCCGCGCCAGGGTCTGTGCAAGACGAGCCGTTGGAGCAGCGGTGCGCGAATATCTTGACCTTCGCGGGCTGCCGGTTCCAGGGGCGAGCGCCTATGATCTGATTGCTTATCTTCAGAATATGCCTGAGATGCCCTCTGACGTTCGCAAATCTGCCGGATACTTTTTAACCCGGGTTGATGAGTCGTTTAATTTACCCGCAGAGATTGACCTTCTGGCTGAAGCGCGTCGTCTGGCGCAGGTATTAGAAGATCTAGCAGCGAAATAAAATTTCTGGCTGGGAGATTCAAGCATGGAGGAAAAATCAATGGCCGATTCGCAGCCAAAAATTATTATGTATGGGACGACCTGGTGTTATGACAGCCGCCGCGCCAGGGCTTTCTTTGATCAAAATAATATTGCTTATCAGTGGATTGATATTGATCAAGACCCCGACGGTCGCAGTTATGTTGAGAGCGTTAACAACGGCTGCCGCAGTGTCCCGACGATCGTATTCCCTGACGGCAGCATTTTAGTTGAGCCCTCAACGATTGAATTAAGCCGCAAGCTGGGACTCTCGTAACCGGTTCTTTAGTCAGGCAGTTTATTCATTTTTGCGAAGCAGGCGCATCAACACAATTAAAACAACCCCTAGAAGCAGCGCGGCAGCAGCCAGCAGCAGGCTGAAGGCCAGCGATTCCCGCCGCCGTTCGAGCACGGTGGTTGAGGGTGAGGTTAAACGTGTGTAGAGATGATCGACAAATTCTCGGTCTGGCTGGACGGGTCGCAATGAGAGTTTAAGCTGCTGTTCGATTTCATCCACACGCTCAGAGATCTGGGAATGTGGGGTTCGCCCCATTATGAATCCTCCTCAACTGGATAAGCGACAATTCCGATTGCGCCCGGTCCGAGGTTTGCTGCGACCGGGATCGATAGTTCGGCGAGTACCGCTTCTTTGATATTAAGAATACTTCGAGTTTTATTTAGTAAATCTTGCGCTGTTTGCGGGTCTGCGGCGTGGACGACGGCAATGTTCACCAGGCGGCTGCCGACCCGCTGGCATACAAGTTGAATGACGCGTTCGAGCGAGCGCTGTCGCGTGCGGACTTTTTCTGCCATGTCTAGCAGCCCTTCGTGCAGGACAACGATGGGTTTAACCTGCAGCATAGAGACGATCGCCTTTTGCAGAGAATTAATCCGCCCGCTCAGATGGGCAAATTCCAGCGTGTTGAGCGTAAAAATGATGGTGATTTTTTTACGGATTGCTTCTAACCGGGCCAGAATATCCGGCAGCTGCGCTCCTGACCGTTCCATGATGCGTGCTTCTCGGGCCATGAATGCCTGTGCGGCAGAACCTGCTTCAGAATCGAAAACGATAATCTTCAGCTCACTGGCCAGTTCGCGGGCTGCCGATTCAACGGTCGCGAGGGTTCCAGAGAGTTTGCCGGAGATATGGATCGAGAGGATCGTGTCGCCTTTCTGTGCAATGGAGCGGTAAAATTCCTTGATTTGCCCAATAGAAGGTAGAGAAGATTTGGGCATCATTTTCTTTTTTTGTACCATCTGGTAAAAATCGTTGGGGGTGAATGAAGGCCCTTGGGTATAAATTTCATCCCCAAAGGCGACGCGCAAGGGCAGCACGTCAATATCATACATACTCTTCCATTCGGGAGGCATATCTGCCGCTCCATCGACCACAATCCTCAACCTACCCATTTAATCCTCCTTATGTTCTTGCTTGCTAAGTTCATCGCGCAGTGCCATGAGTGTTCGGTGATACAGGCTTTTAATCGCCCCTTCGCTGCGCATCATAATGACGGCGACTTCAGCGTTTGATAACCCTTCAACAAATTTAAGAATTAAGAGCTGCTGGCGAACAGCCGGCAGGCGGCGGATGACGGCCAGGAGTTCCTCAAGTTCCTGGTTGTCAACCACGCTGGCCTCTGGCGCTTGAGCGCGGTGCGGCTGCTGCGTATAGTCTTCCAGTGGGACTTCTTTGCGCCGGCTGTTATCACGGTGCCAGTTGGCAACCAGGTTATGGGCGATGCGGTACAGCCAGGCTGAAAATGGAATTCCCCGGTTGTCGTAGCGGTCGATGTGACGGAGAGCACGGTGAAAAACGCGCGATGTCAAATCTTCGGCTTCATAACGGTTGCCGGTCCGGTAATAGATATAGTTGTATATGCGGGTCACATAGCGTTCATACAAAGCGCTAAATGCCTCGGTATCCCCCTTCATGGCCGCCGCAACTTCGTCGCTTTCGCTTCTTTGTGCTTCGTTCGATGGCTCGGGTGGTTGAGTGTTTTCCATTACACTGCTATTAATAACACTGCTGTCTTCGTTTGGTTTCATAAATCCTGTCAGGGTATCTCATCCAGCAGTTTGTTCACATCTCGTATACATCACTCGATACTGCATTTTCTCCCCAGAAAATTATAGGGGAAAAGATTAAAGATGAGGAAGATTTTAAGGCTTTCGGAAGGGGGGAGTTCTCGCCTGTAGATCTTAATAATAACATAGTGTATCCGGTTAGTGATCGAAGTAAGGCGTATCGATCTCTCCCCGGATCATCTTGAAGAGCGCCGGCACGCGCAGGTCGTGTCCTTTTGACAGCTCGGGCAGCGCCTGCTCGGCGAAGAAACCAACGTCAAGCGCTTCCGAAAAGGATGAATGCGCATTCTCGTTTGCGTGCAGAACGGGCTCATCGTCAGACTCCATCAAAAACTGGGCGATACATAAATGCATCCGCGACCGGCTGTTCCACAGCCTGGAGTCAAGAAGCGCAAGCAGCCGGCTGGCCTTCCCCCGCACGCCGGCTTCTTCCCAAAGCTCGCGCTCGGCAGCCTGCGCCAGGGTTTCGCCGACTTCCGCAAGCCCGCCGGGGACAGCCCACAGGCCGTCATCATGGCGGCGGATCAGCAGAATCTTTCCATCCCGAAAAACCACCGATTCGACGCACAAAAGCGGACTGAGATGAGCCAGGTTATCGGTGTATTGGCTGTAAATATCTTCAAATGATTGGTGGGCTACAAGCGCGACCAGCCGCGCCGATGCTCGCAGGATTTTTTCGTACCGCTCTTTATCGTAGCCGTGATCGGCAAACCGCAGACCGGCGGAAGCCACAGCCCGCAGCTCATCCGCAATCTGGTACAGGTCATCTTCTGCTGTCATTTTTCCTCGTGAAGACTAGCTGTCTGCACCGTATTTTCGCTTCCACTCGTACAGCTTATTGAGCGCTTCAATGGGCGAGAGCGAATTGATATCCAATGCCTTCAATTCATCGATCAGCGGGTTGGTCTCGGGGAACAGGGCCATTTGCTGCGCAGCCATCGAGTTAATCCGCACGGCTTTACCGGATGAGGCTTCGAGCTGTGCCAGGATTTCATTGGCCCGCTGGATGACCGGTTTGGGCAGGCCGGCCAACTGCCCGACGTGAATGCCGTAGGAACGGTCAGACCCGCCGGGGATGATGCGGTGCAGGAAGACCACCTTGCCATCGGCTTCGCTGACTGCCACGTTATAATTGCGCACGCCGGGGAGCAGGTCGCTCAGTTGGGTGAGCTCGTGGTAATGGGTGGCAAACAGGGTGTAGGCGCGAAGCTGCGGGTGGTTATGAATATATTCCACAATGGCCCACGCGATCGACACGCCGTCATAGGTGCTGGTTCCGCGGCCCACTTCATCCAAAATGATCAAAGAGCGGTTCGTCGCCGAGTGGAGGATCACAGAGGTCTCGATCATTTCGACCATAAAGGTGGACTGCCCGGCGTGAATTTCATCCTGCGCACCGATGCGGGTGAAGATGCGGTCAACCAGGCCGATTTTTGCCGAGCTCGCCGGAACAAAGCTGCCCATCTGGGCCATCAGGACGATCAGCGCAACCTGCCGCAGGAAGGTGCTCTTACCGCTCATGTTCGGTCCGGTGATCACGCGCACGATCTCACCGGGCTCAAAGACCGTATCATTGGGAACGAAGCGCCCGCTGGCTGCAACGCTGTTGAGATGCCGCTCGACGACCGGGTGGCGCCCGGCGTGGATTTCAAGCGCCCGTTCTTTGGTCACTTCGGGACGCGTATAATTGCCCAGCGCGGCTGCTTCTGCCAGCGAAGCCAGCGTATCGAGCGTCGCCAGGGCGCGCGCGGTTTCGAGCAGTTTGCGACCTGACCGCCCAATCTGCTCGCAGATTTGATGGAACAGGCGTTTTTCAATTTCCAAAATGCGGTCATCGGCGTTGAGCACCAGCGTCTCATATTCCTTCATTTCGGGCGTAATATACCGCTCGGCATTCACAAGCGTCTGTTTGCGAATATATTCCGGCGGGACCAGCGCGCCGTTCGCCCGGCTGATTTCAATATAATAACCGAATACCTTGTTATAGCCGACTTTCAGCGATTTGATCCCCGTACGCTCGCGCTCTACGCTCTCCAGATTGGCAATCCACTCGCGCGCGTGGCGTGATGCCTCGATGACGTTATCCAGCTCGCTTGAATAACCGGGCTTGATGACCCCCGTGTTTTGCAGGGTTGCCGGGGCATCGTCGTCAATGCTGGCTTCCAGCAGTTCAAGCTCTGCCCCCAAGGGATGCAAGCCTTGCAAGGTCTGGGTGAGCGGCGAATCAGGGATTGCAAACAGGTCCCGGATTGCCGGGATCGCACGAAGCGTCTGCCGCAGCGAGAGCAGGTCACGCGGTGTGGCGTGCCCCGAAAGCACCCGGTTGGTCAGCCGTTCCAGATCGCTCAGCGGGCGCAGCGCCGCACGGAGTTCCGCCCGCAGCATGCCCTGTTCGAGCAAAAACGCCACGGCATTCTGCCGCTCAACAATTTCGCCAATATCAAGCAGCGGTTTTGAAACCCACTGGCGGATCAACCGCTTGCCCATCGGCGTCACCGTATAATCCAGCACGCTCAACAGCGAACCGTCAACATTGCCCCCACGGATTGTCTCAACCAGCTCTAGATTGCGCCGTGTGGCCGCATCCAGAACCATGAATTCACTTAAACTGTAGAAAGAAATGCCGGTCAGCAGTTTTAACGCCGCAGGCTGGGTCTCCTGCAAATACTGCACAATCGCACCGGCGGCGCGAACCGCCTGGGTTTTCCCGCGCAGGCCGTACCCATCCAGCGCGCCGACCTGAAACTGTCCGGTCAGCGTTTCCTGGCAGCGGCCCGCTTCAAATCGCCAGGAGGTCCAGCGCGTCACATGACCCGGAAGCCCCTCAGGCAGGTCGCTGCCGTCGGGAACGAGGACCTCAGCAGGGTTGAGCCGCAGCAGTTCAGCTCGCAGTGCGGTCTCCAGGTCGCTGCCTTCCAGTTCGGTGGCAGCAAATTCACCGGTGCTGATGTCGACATAAGCGATCCCGGCGCTCGTTTCGTCAATGGACAGGCTCACCAGATAATTGTTACGGTCCCCTTTTAGCAGCCCCGGCTCAATGACGGTTCCCGGCGTAACCACACGCACCACTTCGCGAGGGAACAGCCCTTTGATTGGCTGATCACCGACCTGTTCGCAAATTGCGACATGATAGCCCTTCTCGATCAGCCTTGACAGGTAGTTTTCAGCCGCGTGATAGGGAATGCCTGCCAGCGGCACCCGCACCCCCTTACCCACAGTGCGCGAGGTGAGGACGATATCAAGCTCGCGAGAAGTAATTTCAGCATCCTGATCGAATGTCTCGTAAAAATCGCCCAGGCGAAAGAAGAGGATTGTATCGGGATACTGGCGTTTGATATCTAAGTACTGCTGCCGTACAGGAGTTGCATCATTGCTCATAAACTTGATTCTATTCTGGCTGAATGTTTTCGACAAGGGCGGTAGAACAGCTATTCTGATGTTATGAAAATGCAATTTTTAAATAACTCAAGTTCCTATGAATTTTTCTTTTTTGAGACTATAATATATTCACTATATTCTTTCAGAAGGGAGTGAACATCTAATGGCTGGTGTTACATATGATCATGTAACGAAGAAGTTTGGCGACTTTGTCGCACTTAACGATCTCAATATTGAGATCGAAGATAAGGAATTCCTCGTACTGGTGGGCCCCTCCGGCTGTGGGAAGACCACCGCGCTGCGCTGTTTAGCCGGCCTGGAAGAAATTACAATGGGCCGAATTCTGATTGGCGACAATGTCGTGAATGATGTCCCTCCGAAGGATCGTGACATCGCCATGGTGTTCCAATCCTACGCGCTCTATCCCCACATGACGGTGTTCGACAATATGGCGTTCGGCCTCAAACTGCGCAAAGTGCCGAAGGATGAGATCAAACGCCGTGTAGAAGAAGCCGCTCAGATTTTGGGCATCGAAGGGCTGCTCAAACGCAAACCGCGCGAACTGTCCGGCGGTCAGCGCCAGCGTGTGGCAGTCGGCCGCGCGATTGTCCGCGAACCAAAAGTGTTCCTCTTTGATGAGCCGCTCTCCAACCTTGATGCGAAACTGCGCGTCCAGACCCGTGCCGAGATCAGCAAGCTGCATCAGCGCCTGCAGACCACCTTCATCTACGTGACCCACGATCAGACCGAAGCCATGACCATGGCGACGCGCATTGCGGTCATGAACAAGGGCGTTCTGCAGCAGCTCGATACGCCTCAGACGCTGTATGACAAACCGGCGAACCTCTTCGTGGCGGGCTTCATTGGTTCGCCCGCGATGAACTTCTTCCCGGGCGTTTTGAAGCAGGAAGGCGATGATACGCTCTGCGTTGATACCGGCGACTTCTCGATTAAGATCCCCGAGAACCGCGCTCCCATCTACAAGCCTTATGCTGGTAAAGAAGTTATCTTTGGTATTCGCCCTGAAGATATTCACAACCCCATGTACGCCCCTCCGGGCATTCATGCCGAACCGGTCAAAGCGAAAGTCGACGTAACCGAGTTGATGGGTAATGAAATCTTCCTGTACATGGTCAGTGGCAAGAATATCTTCACCGCCCGCGTCGACCCGCGCACCCGGTTCCAGATTGGCGAAGAGGTCGAACTTGTCTTCAATATGGACAACTTCCACCTGTTCGATCCGTCGGCCGACCGTGAGAACCCGCCCGCTATCCGGTAGCGCTGTTCTGGCTTTTGACGACTGAAGAACCGGTAGTGGTTTCCAGGGTGATCTGAGGCACAGCCTTAAAATAATGGCCGTATGAAACACGGGTCAAGAACCAAATAACTGCCGTAAAAGCTTGTAGCGCAAGATGCCCTAATCTTGCGCTACATTTTTGATACCCTAGTAACACAAGGAATTTCAAAATGACCTATAACAATATCACTTCACTGCTGACTCCAGCCAAGACGAAGATCGTTCTCCTGGTTATGGACGGCTTAGGCGGCTTGCCCATGCAGGCTGGCGGTCTTACTGAGCTGGAAACAGCCAAGACTCCTAACATGGATCGTCTCGCTGCTGAAGGAATGCTTGGACAGACTCTGCCGATCGATTACGGCGTCACCCCCGGCTCCGGGCCTGCGCACATGTCCCTCTTTGGGTATGACCCGCAGAAGTACGAAGTCGGACGCGGCGTTCTCGAGGCGCTGGGTGTGGGCATGTATGTTCACAGCGGCGACGTTGCCGTTCGTGGCAACTTCTGCACCGTCGATGCTTCAGGCGTGATCACCGACCGGCGCGCCGGGCGCATCCCCACCGAGGAAGCGATGCCCCTGGTTGAAAAGCTGAAAGCAATTCAACTGCCGGGTGTTACGCTTGAAATCAAGCACGTCAAAGAGCACCGCTTTGCCCTGGTAATGCGCGGTGAGGGCCTGCTCCCTGACCTGGAAGAGACCGATCCGCAGCGCACCGGCGTTGCTCCGCTTCCGGTTGTCGCAAAGACCCCCGAGGCAGAGAAGACGGCAGAACTGTTCAACCAGTGGGTCGCTGAAGCCAGGAAGATCCTCGCTGACCAGCCCAAGGCCAACTGCCTGACCCTGCGCGGTTTTGCAACTGACCCGCGCCTGGAGCCGTTCAAGGACCGCTACAATCTGCGCGCTGCATGCGTGGCGGTTTACCCCATGTACAAAGGCGTCTCTTCGCTGGTTGGCATGGATATTCTCGATGTTGATGGCGAGACCCCTGATGATGAATTCAAGGTGGTTGAGCGCGCCTGGAATGACTACGATTTCTTCTTCATCCACATCAAGAAGACGGACAGCTACGGCGAAGACGGCAATTTCGACGCGAAAGTCCACGTGATTGAGACGGTCGATGAGGCGCTGCCGCGGCTGCTCAAGCTTAACCCCGACGTACTGATCGTCACCGGCGATCACTCGACCCCGGCGAAACTGAAATCACACTCGTGGCACCCGGTTCCCTATCTTCTCTGGGCGCCTGACACCGTCCGGCCAGATGATCAGAACTGCTTCGGCGAGACCGCCTGCGCTCGTGGAGGGCTTGGCACAATCAATTCCTTAGAATCGATGCCCCTTGCACTTGCTCACGCTCAGCGCCTGACCAAATTCGGCGCTTAGCAAATTCTGCTAATGAATGATCTCGGGGCCGCCCAGAATTTCTGGGCGGCCCCGCGGTATTTCGAAAAACGCCTTACAGGCTAAGCTTTTGCAGAAAACTTATGCCGCAGAAAGATCAGCAGGGCTGCGCCGGCCAGGGTGAAAATGCCCATCAGGATGAACCCATCTTGCCAGAACTGCAGCGGGAACAGGCGGATGAGTGAGTCGCTCCAATTGAAGAGCCATGTATCGCCCACAAAAAAGATGCGGTGGAATGCGGTAAACAGCGCGTTGAAACTGACGGCCACCGCCAGCAGAATTAAGACGATCAGGCCAACCGTGACCACGCCGCCATTGCCAAGCGCGCGCAGAAATGCTTTCAGCCATTTTCCTCGCCAGGCCCAGATTCCCAGAAGCACCAGCGCTGCCAGCAGAATCCACCAGGCGATGATCATCTGCTGGAGCAGAACTTTGACGTCGACCATGTGCGAAAGCTCGCGCTCGTTATAAAGCGGGTTTCCATCGCGCAGCTGCTGGTTTGCCAGGAAGTCAATCTCATGGTCGCCCAGCAGATATTCCAGCGAGACCCTCGACCAGTGCAGCCGGTCTTCTGTCGTGAACCCATACGGATCAGGTGGGAACCACGGCATGCGGTATTCGACCTGCATGTATAGGGGCGTGAAAAGGATGCGGATCGAGGTCATCACCAGAAAGAAAGGCACAGCAGCGGTGAGCAGCGCCAATAGGATACGGCCAATTACGTTATTTGGAAAAGATTGTTTCATTGCAGCTGCTCCGCGTCTCCGGTCAGGAAGAAGTTAAGGATCATGCTGCTTGTGATCCATTCAATGGGGGCTTTATCGTCTGTGAACACCTGCCCGCCGGTCGAAACGGGCTGCAGGTTAGCGAGCGCCTTTTGCACCGATTCCAGCAGCAGTGGATGGGTATTTCCAAGGCTGTGCAAATAGGCGAGATTGGCGTCGAGGTTTGCGACATCGGTTGGCTGGCGCGTGGCATAGATCATTGAGTTGAATGTGTCGGGAATATCCATAACGTAGACGGAGGGGAAGATGGTTGCGATGGTGCTGCCGATTGCATCGATCAGGCGGCGGTCGTCAGGTCCGCGTCCAACATTGATGACCAGGACTCCGTCCTCAGTCAGATGATCGTAGGCTTCTTGGAAAAACTCGCGAGTGGTCAGGTGCCAGGGGATGTAGGGCGGGCGGTAAGCATCCACGCTGATGATCTGATAGCGGTTCGTGCTGGTTCTTAATCCCCAGCGGCCATCTTCAACGATCACATTTAAGTTGGGCTGGTTCATGTCGAAATATTTGCGGCCCACTTCGGCAATCTCCGGATCGATCTCATACCCGTCGATGGCAATATCTTCGCCGTAGACGATGGTCGCCTGCCGGGCTGTTGTTCCGGCAGCCAGCCCGACAATCGCCATGCTTTTTACATCGTCTGGACTGTACGGCGCGGCGTTGAAGTAAGGCGCAGCCAGCACCTGTTCCCACGGTCCGGCATAGCTCAATAAGGTCGGGTGATACACGGAATGCATTCCCTGGCCTTCGTTCAGCCGCAGAATGCGAAACCCGTTGAAATCCAGCACCTGAATATAGTTATAAGCTGACTCTGTCTCAAAAATTTGTCCCTGAGAAGCCTTATCAGGCCCGCCGGTGCCAAGAATACCCAGTACGGCGATCACGAGCGGCATCCAGGCGTAGGCAGCCACAAGGCGCCAGCCCGAAGTGCGCCCCAAACAGAAGAGCGCCACCGCCATCAACAGGCCTGATATGGCAACAAACGTGCGGAACGTTCCGACCAGCGGTATGAGGACCAGAACCGGTATGAACGTGCCGATAAAAGAGCCGAGAGTCGAGATGCCGTAGATAAAGCCCGAGATGCGCCCGGCATTTTGCGCATCATGAATAGCAAGGCGAATTGCAAAGGGCGAGGCGGTTCCCAGCAGGATGACCGGTACTAGAAACAGGATCATCACAGAGGTAAAAGCCCCAAGCATTGCGCCCAGTTGAAGTTGATCAAAAGCGTCAGCAGAGAACCGTAGAACTGGTTTTGAGATGACCGGAATAATTCCAACCAGGAACGCGCCCCATGCCAGAATCTGGTAAAAAGTCCGCTGATGCGGCGACCGGTCGGCCCAGTAACCGCCTAAAAAGTAACCGGCGGTCAGGTAAATCAGGATCAGTCCGATAATGCTGGCCCAGACTTCATGCCCATCGCCAAAATAGTTGCCGAGCAGCCGTGAAGCGGCCATTTCGACAGCCAGCGTGCACATTCCCGAGAAGAAAACAGCGATATATAAATATTTTCGGTGCATTTTTTGTCCATTTTTCGGATTAATCGATCTGCCATAGCCCGATCGAAAGCAAGCAGATGAAAACACCCAGCTTTGCCTTTATCGCCAAATTATACCTTTGGATTGTATTAATTTGTTACTGCTTCAAAAGCAGGGTGGGTTCAGTCTCATTTCATCTGTAGAGAAGTATAATACCGGGGAATGGAAGAGGAGGGTATGCAATGAAAATCGTCACAGTCGCAGAGATGCAGGCAATTGAGCGCGAATCAAATGATAAAGGATGGACCTACGACCAGATGATGGAAAAGGCCGGCACAGGCCTGGCTGAAATCGTAGAGTCATTCTATGGCTATGAAGAGAATCGTTCGGTGACAGGGCTGGTTGGGTCGGGGAATAACGGCGGCGATACCCTGGTCGCCCTGGAAATACTGCTCAGGAGCGGCTGGAAGGCCAGGGCTTATCTGGTCCGGCCTCGTCCCAAAGGGGATGCGCTGCTTGACCGGTTTCAACAGGCCGGTGGTGAGGTTGTTTCAGCGGAGGATGATCAAAAATTCAAGAAGCTCGACTCGTGGCTGAAAGAGACTGCCGTTCTGCTAGACGGCGTGCTGGGGACCGGGATAAAGCTGCCGCTTAAGGAAGAAGTGGCGAAGGTGCTGGCTCATGTAAAAGAAGCGAACCCGAGCTGTTTTGTGGTCGCGGTTGACTGCCCATCTGGTGTCGATCTGGACAGCGGCGCGGCTGCCGACGAAACCATTCCCGCCGAAGTGACGGTCTGCATGGCAGCGGTCAAGACCGGGCTGCTGCGTTTCCCGGCGCGCAGCCTTGCGGGTGACTTGCAGGTGGTGGATATTGGCCTTCCGCCCAGGCTGAAATCCTGGAACAGCGTTAAGGTCGAGATGGTGACTGAGGAGATGGTTCGCGACCTGCTGCCGGTGCGTAAGCCAGACTCGCATAAGGGAACATTTGGCACCGTTGGAGTCGTTGCAGGGTCGCTCAATTATACCGGCGCCGCTTACCTGTGCGCATCAGCAGCTTACCGGATCGGCGCGGGGCTGGTTCAAGTTGCTGTGCCTGCTCCGCTGCACGCAGCTCTGGCAGGGCAGCTCCCTGAGGCGACCTGGGTGCTGCTGCCCCATGATTTGGGCGTGATTAACGAAGCGGCTGTGGACGTTCTTGCCAGATATCTGGAAAAAGTGGATGTGCTGCTGCTTGGTCCGGGTTTTGGCGTCGAGGATTCGACGGCTAACTTCGTCCGCCGGTTGTTTGATCAGCCGGGGGCAGGCCCGGCAGCCCGGCGCATTGGTTTTATCTCTGCCGTGGAACGGCCGAAGGCTGAGTCGAATGAGCAGGCGCGCGAAAATAACCACGGCTTTCCCCAGTTGGTCATCGATGCAGATGGTTTGAAGCTGCTTGCCAGGGTTAAGGACTGGCCGAAAAAACTTCCTGAACTGTCGGTTCTCACGCCGCACCCGGGTGAGATGGCGATTCTGACTGGGTTAAGCGTTCAGGAACTGCAGGCGAATCGACTTGAGGTCGCTCGCAAATATGCAAAAGCGTGGGGCCATGTTGTGGTTCTAAAGGGCGCAATGACCGTAATTGCCGAGCCAGGAGGGCAGGTGCGGGTTATCCCGGTTGCGACTTCAGCTTTAGCACATGCCGGGACGGGTGATGTGCTTGCCGGCATGATCGCCGGGCTGCGCGCCCAGAAAATGACCGCTTTCGATGCGGCTGTCGCTGCGGCATGGATTCATGCACAGACCGGCCTTTACGCCGCGCAGCAGATTGGGCATGAGGCATCCGTCCTTGCCGGTGATCTGATTGACTTCCTTCCTGAGGTTCTTTCCTGGGTCTGGTAATAACGGAGAGGATGTGGGTTGAGCCCACCGGGATAAACGGACAAGAAGGGGCCGCTCAAACAATTGTTTGGACGGCCCCTTCTTGCCAACAATGTATTTTTCAGGGTGACTTCACCCGGGGATGAATCACTCTGGAAAATGCCTGTGCTTTTAGATGGATGGTTCTTCGCCCTCGGGCTGGGAATCACCGCGCGCGCCCTGAAAACGGCTGCGCTGTTCTTCAATCATCACCTTCCCGCGCTGGCGCATATCTTCAGCGCTTGAACGAGCCTTGCTCGCCAGATCTTCGGCTCGAGTCCGGACGTCGCTGGCAGTTGTTCCCACGCGTTCGGCAGTTACCTGTGCCGTCTCTTGTGCTTTGTCGCGCAGCTCAATCGCTCGTTCTTTTAAGAACTCACGGGTCTCCTCCCCGGTCTGGGGGGCCAATAACAGCGATACGGCAGCTCCGGTGAGCCCGCCAATAATAAATCCGATCAGGAAGGCACCAAACTCGTCACGTTCAGCCATTGTTCGACTCCTTTCAAATACTCAAATATCTCCACCGGCAAAAAAGCGTGGATGGGGCGATTATGCCGGGAGTTAACGGCGTGTGCGGCCTCTCTTTGGCCGCATGACATCGAAGAATGTTTTTATGCCCGCCACATAGGAGTTGACCTTGATTACCGGTTCCGTCATGTTGTCACTGAGGAAGGTAACCGTTCCACGGAGGGTATTCACAGTTTCATTCGTCGAGTTGAGGATTGGTTTTACTTCGTTCTGAAGTAGATTGATTAGTGTTGCCAGTTGAACGATTAGAATGATCAACGCGACGCCAAGCACAAAT
>Ga0134094_1000766_pt1 | contig 36186 bp, 22 predicted proteins | sample 5_1taG_FD_94458 | JGI IMG/M metagenome (GOLD analysis project Ga0134094, IMG submission 94458) | Switchgrass degrading microbial communities from high solid loading bioreactors in New Hampshire, USA - 5_19_20_110_A1 metaG | ecosystem: Engineered > Bioreactor > Semi-continuous > Anaerobic >... | reverse complement strand
GGCCTTTAAACTGATGCGCATCTGTTCAAAGGCCATGCTCAACTGCCCAATTTCGTCCACACCTTTCAAATGCATTGGTCTGTCAAGCTGGCCCATGGCGATATAAGACGATTCCAGTGCCAGGGCTTGCAGCGATGCTGTCACCCGCTGCAAACTGTAGCGCAGGAACAAAAAGGCCAGGACTGAGAAGACCGCTAACATGATCAGCAGCGGGATGGCAATATCCAGCGCAATCTGCTGGGCAAGCTTTGCGGGTACCGCCAGCACAATTGCCCAGGGCCTGCCGTTGACCGGCTGATAATACACAAACTGGCGCGTATTAGACGGCGATGTCTCATCAAAAAAGGATGGGGTTTGCGGTCGAAAGCCCAAATAAGGTTTCATCACCTCGGTCGTTACCGGGTGATAAAGCACAGTTCCATTTTCAGATAGGATCATCCCCTGCCCGCCCAGCTCACTCATCCCGGCCAGGGCTTTAATCGCCGGCTGAGTGAACGGATTTGTGCTCATATCTGTCCGCCCAAGCAAAACGCCTTTTACCTGTCCATCTGTATCACGAATTGCCGCGAGGAATGAAACTTGCGCCGATTTTTCTCCCATCATTGGCGGAACGACATACACCTGGGTCGTCACGCCTTTTAAAGCCAGCTGGATACCCATCATCTCCTCCTGGGTGGGATCCAGCTGGCTGAAATCCTGTTCAGGAAACCCGCCCATCGGCTCGCCGGCAGCACCGAAGAGAGAAAGCTGGCGGAAATACGGCACAGCGCGCAGGCGCTTCATCATCATATCCACCCGCTCTTCCGGCGTTGCAGCCAGCAAATCAGGCGTGGCGTGCGAGAGAATCAGGTTTTGACCTGTCTCAAGGAAGTAGGGCAGGCTCTCACCGGCGACCTGGGCTGTGCTGGTCAAACGCTCCTCGATCATTCTCCGGGCGGCGCTTCCGGCGACCAGCCAGTCGCCGACAACCAGCGTCAGCACCAACAGCGTAACCAGCGGAACCGTCCCGAAGAAGAAACGAGCCTGTATGCTGCTCTCCGATGGCGACGGCACCGGGGGATGCCTGGTCCCCCACAAGTCGCGGCGCAGCAGGAATAGGATCTCTGCCGCCGCACCGGCAATCAACAGCTCGCCAGCCCGCGCAGCCGCGATTAACCATACCTGGGTAAAGGCGTAATCTAGGCGAACGGCTAAAGTATCATTGGTGGAGAAGAGCGTCCCAACGATCTGGATTGAAATTAAGACCGGAATTACCACCACTGCTGCGGCGAGCGGGTGGCGCAGAAAGCGGTAAAACCAGGTGCGATAGTTCTGTCGAACCGCCGCGCCGTAGACCAGCGCAATAAGGCCAATTTCGAGAGGCGTAAACGGGCTGTGGGTTTCGTAAATGCCCAGAATAAAACCGCTAACCAACCCAACGGCTGCCGCAGGAACAGCCCCAAGCAGGCAGCCGGCAAGAACCCAGGGCAGCGCAGCGAAAAACAACAGCGATGGGCTGCTGACATCCATTGGGACGCCCGGCAGCGGCTGCATCTGCCCGGGCAGCAGAACACCGACCAGGCGAGTGAACAATACCGCCGAAATGAATAGGGCAGCAGTTAACCACCAGCGCTTGCGCAGCGAATCGACATTCTCATGCCGCCAATGATAGATCCCCCAGCCCAGCAGGAACGCCATCACAGCCCACCCAAACCACCCGAACAGATGATTGGGTAAGATGAAACCAGGTTGGGATCCAGTCAGGGCAGGCGCAATTTGTATCATTAGCGTTTATTTTCCAACAATCAAAAATTATATAGCAACAGCGCATCGCCGCAACAACAGAAAACCCCTTTCAAATCCGACAGCTCTCTACTCCATGGCAGCCTGCCGGTTGAAGTTCCTCCAGGCTGCTGAATAGTAGAACCTCGGCGCGCGCCTGATAGGGGTCGAGCGGACATCCTCTATCCAGGTGGTTAAGGCTCGCTCAGCCCGCTCAAAACAAGACCGGGAGAAATCTCGCCGCGTCTCCTCATCAGCCCCACAGGTCTGCCAGTCTGCCAGAAAACTGGCTTCGAGAGCATCCCGGTTCGCTGAAAAGACAGGCAGCCGGTTCGAAAAGTCCTTCAAGACTTCGCTATGAAGGCGCTCGTGGCGCCACCACAGGCAGCGTTCATCGAACTTCCCCGTTGGAGACGGCTCGTCGAGCGGCAGCCCGCTGTCCAGCCAGACCGGTTTAAATATTCCGGTGCATGGAGCCGATGTGCCGGTCATCCAGGCAGTATGCAAGTTTGGTGCCAGATGCGCAACCATTGAACCGGTCGACTGAGAATTTCGTACCGGGCCTGCCCCGGCATGCATGCAGACCGTTGCTCCGGTCACCGCACGATCCAGCCGGGGGGTTGACACAGCGCCCAATCCATGTGAGCGGAGCGTCTCAAAAGCATATTGAAGGGTGATCATGCCGCGCCTGGCCTGAAGGAGCTGCGTGGTGCAGGCATACCGCCTGGATGAATCGCTCAGGGTGGTATAAAGCACGTCAGAATAGCAGCGGGCAAAGTGAAAGTCGTCGCGCCCTTTGCACCACTTTCGAGCGACCGCTTCGCGGACCAGGTCCTCTGACGCAAGATCCCACTCCGAGCCAATCGTTGCGGCATTCGAGATGGAACGCACATCTTTCACTTTTTCAGCAACCCAATGCCGCCCGGCTGTCTCGAGCACCCAGGCATCTTGAGGATCCGCCAGGATAAAGCTGTTGTGGTAATAAAACGGATGCGTGAAACCGCAGCTGCCGCCCTGCCCATACGCTTCAAGCAGTTGGGTTATTGTGTGAAGCGCCTCGTAGGCAGTTCTTGAGCGCTCAAGAGCCAGGCGGATAAAATCCATTCCAATCAGGCCCTTCTCTTTTTCATAAGGCAGTTTTGTGAAGATGGCTTCGTTCCCAATCGTAACCCCATGTTCGTTCATCCCCATCTCTGCCCCCCAAATCCAGAAGGGCTTCGCCAGCAGAACGGCGTAGGTATGTGCAACCTGCGGCACAGATACGTAAGTGCAGTTTACCATCGTCCCTTCTGCGTGATCCGCTGCAGGGATAATACAGATTTCGTGCGCCTCATTTGGCTCGCGATCGGAATTTTTTCCAAAAATCACCGCGCCGTCGGCTGTTGAATTTCCAAGAGCGACAAAAGTATCACACATGAGAACCTCAAAGAAGATGCGTTCTTAGAACTGAGAGGCCGGACCTGCCCTCATGAATAAAGTATATGGCAAAACCCCCAACTTTAGCCCGCGAGCGGGATACTGATTTCAACAGTCGTCCACTCGTTTGGCTGGCTCTGCACAGAAAATCTACCCCGGTGCAGTTCTGTTAGCCGCCGGACAACGGCAAGGCCAATTCCATGCGGGTAGGTGGAAAGGTCGCCAGGATGAAGTCTGCCCGAAAGAGCCGTCACCTGTTCCTGCGTCATTCCACGACCATAATCAGTGACACGCAGCAAATACTGCTGGCGGTTAGGCTGTATCTCGCCGCTTATTTCAACCCGGCTGCCAGCCTGTGAATACTGAAATGCATTTTCTAATAACTCTTCGATAATCTTTTGAAGGTAGGCTTCCGCCATCTGCACAGAAGCATCTTGAATCCGCAGGCGCAAATCATCTTCACGGCCATCCTGCCGTGCTTTCAGGAGCGCCATCTCTGAGATGGCCACCTCAACGGACGGGACCCGGCTGTCTCGCAGCGCTTGAATGCGGTTTACGTCAGCCTGTATGGCCTCAAGCTCTGTGTAAAGAGAATAATTTTGAATAGAGCGCAGCAGGCTGTTCGCTGCGCGGTGAATCTCCTGACCCATCATACAGATCTGGCTGGCATTCTGATGAGCGATCTCCTGGCAATTCGACAGCATTTCAGAATAACTCAGGATGATGCTCAACCGGTTGAGCATTTGAGCCGGCAGCGAAAGGCGCACTGATTTGCTCAGCTCTACCATCTTATTCTGAACCTGCTCTTCAATCATCTCCAGCTTTTCAAGACGGGTCTTAATTGCGTGGAGAACATCATCGATGGAGAAGGGCTTCATGATATAGTCATCAGCCCCCAGGCTCATTCCCAGGCGGATATCATCGCGTTCAGTACGGGCCGTCAAGAAAATAAAGGGGATCGTCGCTGTAGCTGCATCACGACTTAACCGCGAGAGCACACCAAAGCCATCTAGCCTGGGCATCATAATATCGCAGAGAATCAGATCGGGCAGCGTTTCCCAGGCCAGGCGAACCCCCTCTTCGCCATCCCGAGCGCTGATCGGCAGATAGCCTTCTGCGCTCAGAAGTTCAACCAGGCCCTCTCGCACCATCACCTCATCTTCGATGACCAGGATTTTTTTCAAGGTACCTACTCCCCATTCTAATTCGATGATCTGGTATCTTCCAAAGCCGCTTCGTAGCGAAACGGTAATCGCACCATAAATGTCGTTCCCTGCCCCACTTTTGATTTCAGCGAAACACTACCGTTCATTAACTCAACCGACTTCTGGATAATCGTTAAACCAATTCCTGTACCAGGATAATCAAACGAATTACTGCCGCGATGGAATGGTTGAAATATAAACTCTACATCGCGATCTGGTATTCCAATTCCCTGATCGGCAACTTCAATCAGAACATGCTCGTCCTCTTGCTCAATTGAGATTGTAATTGGCGTCCCTTGCTCGGAGTATTTAATCGCATTACTAATTAAGTTATCGATCACCCGCCGGAGAACATCGGGGTCGAGAAAAACCTGCATTTGATCGAGCTCATGCTGAAAGACCAACTCGTGATTCCCCTGATCATTGAGCGCCATTTCTTCGACAATGCTCCCGCAGAATGCGATCAGGTCGAACTCCTCTGGCTTGCAAATATATTTTCCAGATTCAACTCGCCCAATAACCAGGATGTCGTCCAGCATCGATTTGATCTGTCCGGCCGCTTTCTGAATGCGTCCCAGGCACTCGTTACGCTTTTCTTCATTCCAGCGCGATCCGTATTTCTGCAGCAGCTCAGTGGAAAGGATGATGGAGCTGAGCGGCGTTCGGAACTGGTGAGATGTCATAGAGAAGAAATTGTTGCGCATCTCGCTGAGCCGGCGTTCGTTTTCCAGCGCGCGCTGCAAAGCCTCATCCGTCTTCTTCTGCTCGGTGATATCGCGAGAAATCCCCAGCACAGATGAGAGCGGCCCTTCTTCGCTGTTAATCGGAACCAGCCAGGTACCCAGCCAAAACTCCTTCCCTCCACGCTTAAGCGGCCCCTCGGTATAAACCGGCTCATCAATTTTATGCACTTCATAAAACATGCGCAGGTGGTTGTTCGCAAAATCGGTGGGGAAGAACTGGCTGGCAGGCATCCCTTTGATCTGGTCGGGCTCAAAACCCATCGCCTGGCAGGCATACCGGTTTGCATATTCCATCAGCCCATCCTTATCGATCATAAAGATCAGATCATGGGCTGCTTCTGCCAGCGTGCGGTAATGCTCGCGGCTCTGGCGCAGTGCCTGCTCAACTGCTTTAAAGTCAGAAACGTCGTGAGCAATCGACGCAAAATAGAGGACCTTTCCAGAATCGTCTTTTGTGCAAAGAAATACCTGTGAAAGCGGGATCGTTCGCCCGTCTGTGAGACGGAACTTCGTCTCACCCCGCCAGATTCCCTCCTTGAAAAGCACCGGGTTGATCTCATCTTTAAACCGGTGGTGCATCTCTTCGGGATAAACCGAAAGGATGTCAAAATCATGCAGCGGTGCAGTTTCACCTAACCCAAATAACCGGCGCCCCGCCCGATTTAAGAACCGTAATTTCATGTCGGGGCCCAAGGTATACACAATATCCGGCATCTCCCAGATAATTTGGGTCAGTTGATTCGAAAGATTTTCAAGCTCTTTGCGGTGTCCTATCTCCGCTTCTAGCTCGTAATTGGCTGCCTCAAGAGCGCTCGTGCGCACCTGCACCATTCGCTCGAGATCTTCGTTTACGCGGTTGAGCTTTTCTTTTATTTCTTCTTTTTCAGTCATATCCAGAACGATTGACAGCACGCAAGGTATGCCCTGCCAATCAACCTGGCTTTGCTGGACCTGAATATAACGAACGTTTCGTCCTCGCGTAAATATTTTTCGTTCTGAAAGGGTCCACAATCCTGCAGAATCTTGCCCTGCCGCATTTCGGATTTCTTCTATAGAGCCGACCTCAGGCGTTTCGGTGCCAATAAGTTCCACCCGCGACGATTCAAGCAGGCTAGAGAAAGCATCATTGCAATCAATACACCTACCATCTTCCAACCGGTTAACACACAAACCCATTGGGCTGGAATAAAAGATCCGGGAAAGATTGCTGTCTGGTAAGACGGTGAAATCAGCACCGGCCTGACTCCCATCTGCCTGGGACGGACCGGGAGCCGGAAGCGCTTTATCAATTAATTTTTCAATAATTGCTGTGAGTGCAGGTTTAAGCAGCTGCTCAATACCAGAAGCTGGTAGAACGCGCACAGCCCCGGCATTCATCAGCCGGGTAACAAGCTGCGGATCGAACCCATCAATCAGGAAAATGGTCGGAAGAGCAGCCTCACGCAAAACCGGCGACAGAAGTGAAAGCAGGTCGCCCCCAGTATTCTCATAATACCGGGCAAAAACCAGATCCCATTCATCCCAATCGGGCACATTATCCAGGGCCTGTTCCAAACCGATATACCGGAATGAATCAAGGCAACCGGTCTGCAATAATGCTTCTTCTACCTGCAGGGTTTCCACTGGGGATGTGCCGATTATGACCACTTTCAAAAGGGTCATGCTTCCTCCTCGAATCCCAGCCCTTGTTGACCACATCCTGGAAATTTACCTGTAATGTTCATGCGAGTTTCCAGTTAATTCATTTCTATGGAATAACTTCCAACCACAACCTGCCGGTGAAATCATGCAAAATATGCTTTTACGCTCCTGACCACCTCGCAAATGCTTAATCCATCAGTATTTAAAATCACCGCATCTTCAGCCGCGCGCAAGGGAGCAATCTCACGGCTCGAATCCATACTGTCGCGGCGTTTCATATCCTTCAAAATATCCTCATAGGTGACATCCTGCCCGCGTTTGCGCAGCTCTTCATACCGCCTGCGAGCCCGTTCCTCGACGGAGGCATCCAGATAAATTTTTAATTCCGCTTCAGGAAAGACAACCGTGCCGATATCACGCCCGACCATGACCACATTTCCACGCTGCCCAACTCGCCGCTGCTGTTCGGTCATCGCAACGCGAACCTGGGGATAGGCGGAAACCTGCGATACATTCCGGTCAACGTCCGGCTGGCGAATAGACCAGGTCACATCCTCGCCGTCCAACAGCACATCATATAATCTACCGTCTGACCGGCCTGGCGGATTAACGTCAATACGCACCTCTTGAGCAAGCTGAGAAACAGCCTGCTCATCCTCAACTGACCCCAATTTGCGCAGCGCTGCCAGAGTCACAGCCCGATACATAACTCCTGTATCAAAATAAAGATACCCCAGTTCTGCCGCCAGCTTTTCTGCTACAGTCGACTTTCCAGAAGCAGCCGGCCCATCAATTGCGATGATTTTTGGAATGCCCATAATGATTATCCAGAAAAAAGAAAATTTTGTAAATAGAAATAAACCAGTATCTTGATTTTTTCAACAATTTGTTATAACCGGTCGAATAAGCCTCGCTTAAGGAACAGGCTGAACCTGGTTTTCATCTTGTTGTAAATCAAAGGATACTTCTCCGCCAGGGAATAAATCCACCCGCGCCCATAAGATAATCTGCTCTCGCACGATTGACTCGTTGGGCCAGACCCGGTAAACGAGCCAGCGCAGCCATCCAGCTGGCGTAATCTGTTCCCAGCGCGCCCCTTCTGCCAGCGTCATTTCCTGGCCTCGATAGGATGCAGACAGGGCGAGATCATCCTGATTCGGGGTGATCACCAGCGCCGGTCGAGCTTCACTCGCCAGGCGAAGCGCATAGGATGTATTTTTAACATCACGCAGCGCCCAGCGTAGCGCAGGCGAATCGATACCGGCAACCACCAGGTCAGGGCTATCGGCTGATAGAGGCCCCCATTGATCCAGATCGTCAATCGTGTCTAGAAGCAGCCCTGCTCCGGTCATCACCGGTTCGCCTGTCCAAAAGGCGCGCCCCGTATGGCCCGAGAACCCTGCCGCATTCCACCCTGACATCAGGTAAATGAGGAAAAGGAGAAATGCAAACGCCCACGAAAGACCGCGCAGCGCTATCACCCGCGACCACCCCCAGGCTACCAGCGCAGTGCTGGAAATCAGCAGGGCTATAGAGCCGATCAAGCGAGGCAAGTAATCAAGGTTGGAAACGGTATCAGGATTATTTACCTTCCTGAGGATCAAGATATAAATAAACCCAAGGATCACAGCAGCCAGCAGTGCCTGCCCCAGCGACGGCAGGCGGTCGGGATTAGCGACCTTCAACAGCCGGACGACCTGTCTTGAAGTGAGCGCTAACAGCGGAATCGCCGGCCAGGCGAGATCCGTCGTCTGGCGCGCAGGGTAAAACAGGGCAAGCAGCAGCGCTGCCGCCCACCAGACAAACAAAAACCGGTCAACGGGGTTTTTGTGCAGCAGGCCGGTATTGACACCGCCCCACAGCCCAAAGATGACCGGAAACAGCCCGTAGAGAAGCAGTCCATAAAGAAGCAGGACGGCAGGCACTTCAACCGGGCCGCCCCAGCCGGCCAAATAAGCCGGAATGCTGCCTGCCATCGCGCTTAATCCGCGCGGGACGCTAAAGAAAAGCGTACCTGCGAGAAATACCGTACCGAGCGCCGGTAGAAGCATCTGCTTAGAGACGGTATCGTTGAAGGGGTTCTTCCTGGAAACAGTCTCACCGAGGACATTCTCCGGCGAACCGCCGTCAGATGGAAGAACCGGGGCGGGATTCTCCCTCCCGGCCGGCAGCTCAGCGCCAGACTGAACAGGCCAATCCGGAGGGGGTGTTACGACAGGTTGTGGCTGGAGAGGTTTCCCGGCAGCCAGAATCGCGGCAGCCAGGCCAACCAACCCAGGCCAGGCAGCCGGCCCGCTGAGCACAGCCATTCCGGCTGCAATCCCCGCGAGAATATAACGGCGAGAGGGCAGCAGCCCAAGGCCAGCCACAACAAAGAACAGGGCCAGCGCCGTGCTGCCGGCAGTTCGAGAGACGGCCAGAAGCGTTGGGTCGATTACAAAGAAGAAAGCCAGTATCACCGCAGGAAGCCGCCCCAGCCAGCGCCGGAAGAATAGCGGCGTAAGCGCCAGCAAGCTCCCGGCAAGGGCAGGCCAGAATCGCGCAGTCCAATCACTTGCCTCAAAGAGAGACATCCATGCTGTCGTCAGCATCAGATAGGCAGGATGCGGATCAATAAGCACCTGCTGCCCCTGAGAAAGAGAAAGCGCCTGCAAAGCCAGACCGGCCTCACCATCATTAAGCGGCAAGCGTCCCAGCCCGGCCAGTCGAAGAACCAGCGCCAGCAAAAAAGCCGCGGCATACAGCGCATGTTCAAATCGCAATCTTCGTAGACTCATTGTTGAACGACCTGTTCCTGCTGCCATATATCTTCCGGAACTTCGTAAATGATTGCTTCATCATTGCTAAACACCTGACTAAGATAACGGTCAAACAAAGCCAGGTTGAGCCGGTACTTATCTCGCTCCAGCCGGCCGACAAACACGTAGCGGATATGGTATTTTTCAAGGATTTGCCTGGCCTGAGACCACTGCCGGGCACTGTATAACTCACTAAGATCCGGCTCACGAGAACCCATCTCAGCCCAGCCGCCTCGCCACTGAGATTCATGACCCGGCCACCCCAGCACAGACGGCATGCCCGAATAGGTTGAAACCCGCGCATAGCCGCTGTAGCTCCCACCGACCGCTTCGGCGACGACACCATACGGTGCTGTTTGCAGCCAGCGAATGGCTTCCATCTCTCCAGGCGAACTGCGCTCCAAAAAATTTGACCCATCCAACGTCAAGGATGCCTGTGAAAGCCTGCCTGCTCGAGATGGAATGCCGTAGGCCGGATATACCAGCCCGGCCACAATCAGCGCGGCAAACCCAAAGCGGAGAATCACCTGACCGGCGAGCGACCTGACCTCTCTTAAGCATACCACTGTTGCGTAAGCTGCGGCAACCGACCAGAGAATCCAGGCCTGGAAGTAAAACTTAAAAATTGTGTTCATTCGCCAGCCGAACTGATCGCGCAGATAGAGAAACTCGGGGAAAAGAACCAGCCCTGCGCCCAAGAGGATTATCAGCAGAACGAAAGCATCTGCCCGGCGCTCAGGGACGGCAGCTGCCGGAAGCATTTGAGGAATGCTGTTCGATTCAACCTCAGAGCCGGCAGCATGCGGAGCGCAGTAGAAAGACCGGATCAATCCCCAGGTGAGCGTGATCAGAGCGAGCAATGAAAGCCATGTCCCTGGCGATTGGAATCGACGAATCAAGGCATTCAACATGATAGGCGCGTCAGGCGAAGCATTCCAAACACCTGCGATCGATGGGTTGACCCGCACAGCTACAAGGCCGAGGAGGCTGGAGAGCAGCCATAAACCGCCGGTGATACCTGCCCCGAATAAAAATCCGCGGGCCAACCACTGAAGGCTGCCGCCGCGCAGCCACTGCCAGATCAACCAGGCAAACACCGGCAGAAGCAGCGGCGCAAACATCACCCAGAAGTACACTCCGCGGGTGAAGAAGACCATGCTGGGAACCAGGCCGTTGGCCTGAGATGAAAACCCAAGATAGAACGGCAGAAAAAGGAGAATGCCTGCCAGACCGACTGCCACGCCGGTTATCAGAAAATCAAACGCCAGTTGCCAGCTCAGCCCCATGCGCAGGTAGCGGGCTAAAACCACCGCAGCAGCAAAGAGCGCCAGGTAGATTGGAAAATCCCATGTGTTTAAGAACGAGAGCGCGCCAAGCGCCATCGCCGCGGACCAGAAATCAGCACTCCGCAGCCAGTTTGTATCCACCAGGCTGGGTAGACTGCTCTCACGAAACCGGAGATAACCATTTAATGCCAGCCCAGCCGCGAGCAGCCCAAAGGGCATTGCCAGGACGTGCGGGTGCAGGTCTCCCAACAGGAAAGAGAACATCGGGAACTCATCAATGATTTCCCGCGGCTGGAAATTAAAGTCAAAATCCTGCAAAACGCGTGATGCACGCCACCACCAGATCCCCCCCGGACGGTCTATTTCCCAACCGAAGGGCGGAACCGGCGGCTGGTTAATCTCTTGAATGTTCAGCCACTGCCAGAAGCCGGTCTGCGCAAAAACGCCGCGTGCATACAGCAGTTCCAGAAAGCCTTCCAGGTTGCTGACCAGCAGCAAAAAGAGCGGCGCAAGCAGCGCCAGGACGTGCTCTAACCCCCCATTCACTTTGCCGGAAAGATACCGCAGGGACAGCAGGTTATACAGCAGGCCATAGGCAGCCAGGCCCGCCAGTGCAAAACAGGAAGCAAGCGCCAGATTGAACGCTACAGCGCCGGGCACGCCTGCAAGGCGGGCAACCATCGCGACAATGACATAACCAAAATAATAATAGGAAATGCTGTACCCCGAAAGCCACGGGTCGCTGGGCGGAAAAGAGGGCGAACGCAAAATCGCATTGATAAAAGCCAGTTCCATGGGTTTTTCCGTGCCGGAGGCATCAGGAACAGCTGCGCGAAACAACGTCCAGGCGGCAAAGAGGAGCAGGAACAGCAGCTCGCCCATCACCACCACGCGGCGGTTCTCACGCAGCCAGGGTAATATTTCGTCCTGGTTCTTCCAGAAGACCCAGCCAGAGAGCCCGGCAGCCGCCAGAACAGCAAAAAATACGCCACCCACGTCGTTTTGTAGCAGCTGTAAAGAAACCAATAACCAGAAGATATAACCGCACAGCAGCAGACCCAACGGCCTGGAGAAGTTAAGCCCGCGGTCGGGCAAAAACCGCAAAAGGCGGTAGGCCAGCGGAAACACCAGCCAGCCTACCAGCGAAATCACAAGATACCATGCGACAGCGCTTATGATCATGGCGAACTCACAGACGCGGCTTGCGCCGGGTCGGCAGCAATGGTCTGATAAATCACCGTCTGGCCATCACGGTAGACCTCACGCCAGAGGTCGCCGTTCAACTGCTCGAACTTTTGCGTCCCATCTTGCGGGTAAATCGCTCGTTCGAGCTGGCCGACAATAATATACTCGACATCATACTGGCGCAGGAAATCCAGCGCTTCGAGGCGGTCGGTTGTACTGTAGAACCTTCCCACCTGGGCAACACGCCGGATAACCCAATCCTGCCCCGTAACAGCGCGCTGCTGAATCTGGTGCCATTCCCAACCCACAACACCGGGCAAGCCGGTATAGATGGTGAACCGCGTGCCCCAGTGATACTGCGGCTGATTGGCCTCTACAATCACCGGCGAACCTTCAACGTTTTCTTGCATCCAGCGAATCGCGCGGTAATCTTCACTGAGATCCAATACGGTGTCAGCCTCCACCTGTGTGGAATAGGGCATGTAGGCCATTCCATCCAGCGTATGGGGCGCAGCTGGAGCCATACGATCGACAATTTTGCCCCGCCCGCCCATCAACGGAAAGAGCGCAGCGCACGCAACCAGCACAATCAGCGCGAATTCCCAAACAGGCCGCCACCGCGGCTGCGGAACCGCCTGAAAACTGGTTAGCAGCCAGAACAGGCCGGCCCCGGCGCTGATCGTGAATAAAGTCCAGGCCTGCAGATAAAACTTGAACACCGTGTTCATGCGCCCGATATCGCCGCGCAGCACAGCCACCTCGACGAACAGAGTCAGCACCAGTGCTGTGCCAACCATGAAAAGCACCGCGCGTTTGGCGTCGGGCATGCCAGGGCGCAGCAAAAGCACGCCTGCCCAGGCAGCCGCCGGAAGCACCAGCCAGGCGATTCCAACCTTATTAACCAGCAGAGCGATAACCAGCGCCAGCAACACAACCAGCCCAGCTTCGATCAACCGCCGGAACGGGCGCAGCCGGTTCAGCGCGGAGACCGGTGTCGAAGCCATCCACGTGATCGTCTCGCGGGCCATCCAGGAGAAGATGACGAACAGGAACAGGCCCCAGTGCGTGATATATGACCAGAACGGCGACCGGCTGCCTTCCCAAGGATCAATCTTGTTATAAGCCTGCCCATACCAACTTGAATACGGCTGGAACAGCAGCGAAGACAACCCAACCAAAAGTGCCACCCCAAATGCAGCGATCAAAACCCGCTTCACGCGAATATCGCTCAAAACAGGCAGCCGGAGGCAGCAGAGCTGCCCGTATCGCAGGGCTGTGTAGACGACCGCGACGCAGCCAAGGGCAAGGTAAGTCGGCCAGTCCCAGGTATTTGTGGGCCGCAGCGCGCCAATTGCCAGTCCGCCCAGCAAGAAGCTCACCCCTAAATGTCCCCAGCCTTTCCAACCCCAGCGCCCAAGCAGAACCGACAGCGCCCAGGCCAGTGCAAGCACAGTTACCGGCAGCGCGATCATATGCGCGTGAAGATCAGCATAAAGGAAGGTAAACGCCGGGAACTCCGTAATGGGTTCGCCGGGATACACCCGGCTGGGGATCCAGTACCAATCGCTCGGCCCGTAAGGCAGGCTTGCGCCTGAAGCCAGCCGGGCAAGCCCCTGGAATGTCCAGGAGATGCGAGTCAGCAGATTGGCCTCTTCGAAAGGCACCTGCATATCGGCAAGCCGTTGAATGCCGTGCCAGATCATGCGAATGGTCCCTAAATTCCCCAGGATCACCATTGCCACCGCAGCCGACAGCCCGGCAAACAACGGCTCCTTGCGAACAGCGCCGCCAGGAAAGTCGTAAACAGCCGCGCCTGGCTGTACCCTTTGGCGCGTCAGGCTGGCAGACAATAAATTCCAGGCGACCGAAAAGGCTCCCATCGCCAGCATTGAGAACAGCGTCGGCAGGATCAGGTTGTACGCGACGGCGGGGACAATCCCAAGCCATTTGACCACGACGCCTACAATGACATAGCCGTAATAGTAGTAATTGATGTACCCACCCGCAAACCAGGGATCATACGGCGGGAAGGTCGTGCTCTTGAGAACGGCGTTCAGGTAAGAGAAGTCCATTGGCTTCTCGCCGCCCTTCCACGGGTGCCACAGGTCAGGGTTGCCCAGGCGGACCAGCAAGAACAGGACAAAGAACGCCAGTGTAAACAATTCAACCAGGAGATAATACTTCCAGCGTTCGCGCAGCTCGCGAGCCAGCGCCTCGCGCTGTGAAAGCGCAAGAACCATATTGACAAACGTCAGCCCGGCGAACACAGCAGTGATCGTCCATGGGGTGAATGGTACGCTAAACGATCCCAGCAGCCAGACCGGGTAAGACAGCAGCAGCATCCCAACCAGGCGGGCAAAAGGATAGCCGCGATCCGGCAGCCCTCGCAGCGCGAGCCGCGTGAAGGGGTACATCATCCAGCCAAGCAGCGAAAGCACGCCGTACCAGATTATCACCGTTACTACCGGCTGCGCGTTTACCAGCGAACCGGTCTGGAACAGCACAGACCAGGTGCCGCCTTCACGCTGCTGTTCTAATCGCCCTTTGGGCAGCAGCAGGTTCGCGGGGAAGCTCGCCTGGCGCGGCGTAACATGCACAACCGTCGACAGGTCAACCGAACCAAGGATCGCTTGCACCTGATCGGGGTCATATTCAGCAGTCTTCTTGAAAATCAAGACCTTTGGATGATCATAAACGGTGAAAGCTTCTTCGGCAAACTGCGTGTTAAAGCGCAGGCTGCCCAGGTTCGGATCGGACTGGAAGACAGAGACCAGCTCAAACCCCAGATTGCCCTTGAACATTCCCGGTTCAGCTACGCTGTAGCACCAGGTGATCTCTTTCTCTTCAGGGCAGCCTAACAGGCTGCGGTAGTATTCGCTGGTCAGCGGGTAACGCTCGGGGACGCGGGTGGTCGTACCCCACTGGCGATTCGAACTGATGAAGATATAATCCGCCCGGTCCAGATTGGTGAGAAAACGCTGCAGCTTATCTGCATTGTCGTCCCAGTACATCTCAAAATTCAAGTCGCTGCGGTAGATGCCCTGGTAGTAATCATAAGGATTGTAGCCGTCTAGCCCAACCGGCAGCGCGTCATCCCATGAGCTTTCGTTCGCCTGCTTGCTGCCGTAAATTGCCAGCGCACCGGCGCCGTCAACATGCTCTATGCGCAGTGAATAAGGCGCATCCTCCTGCAGCTCAACCGGCTCCGGGAATGTAAATAGATAACCTTCACCGCGCATATCACTTTGCGCGTTAAACGGATCCCGGATCTCTGCTGAGCCCATCACCTTACCGCCGTCTGCCCGCAGAATGGTCAGCCGCAGGGTTTTCGGTTCAGGGCGCGCTTCCCAATCGACCACGTGGTTAAGATAAACTTCCTTCAAGGTCCCTGTTTTAACCACCGAGAGGGGAACCTGGTAATAGGATCCTGAGCGCAGCGGCTGAACCTGTTCAGGCAGGCTCTGAAAGATTTCTTCTCCATCTGCGGTCTGGATGGTTAGCGCCGGGAAACCGGCCAGATCGATCGATTGATCCCCGCCCGCGACGAGTACAACCAGATAATACGTGCGCGAAGGATCAAGCGCCACCGGTCGATCAAATGACCCCCGGAATCGCTTGCCGCGCGGATCGCCATCTGCCGTAAAGGTATCCACGATTGTCGCGGAGCCCAACGGCCTGCTCCCATCCGGGTTCTCACTGATCACAGCGAAGACGGTTTTAATGGCCGCATCAGCCTGCCGGCTGACCAGGTGCTCAAACTCAACCTCACGCGCCACCCCTGCCTGGCGAGGGCGAAACGCCAGCGCCAGCGTCTGCCCCGCGCTGATCGTATTTCCAGACCGGTAAGCAACCGGCTGGTTCGTCTCTCCGTCGGCAGTGACGAGATGTAGATTAATTGGCCCTGGCACATTCTGGTAAATCCAGCGGCTTGCGGCAACCCGGGTCATCGGTCGATCATAGATCCGCGTAAACGCAAAAGCATAAGACACGGTCATTGCCAGCACGCTCAAGCCAATCAGGACCGCCCCAACCTTCACCGGGTTAATTTTGCTCGACTGCGCTTTACCGCGCTCCCACAACCTGATCACAGCCCAGGCGGCGATAATAGCCAGGGTCGGGTAAACCAGCAGCAAATACCGCATGGTGGGATTCCAGCTAGAGGCCTGCCAGTAGAAATAGAATGCCGTCCAGCCCCACAGCAGCAAATAACGCCGCCATTCACCCTGCAGCATGCGCCAGCCCATCCAGAGGAAACCGGCCCAGGATAGAATGCCCAGCGGCAGGCCAAGCCCCCAGACCGTCAGGTTTTGAAATGCAAACCACAAGAACGGTCGCCGCGCCCACTGCAGCGCGGGAGGAAAGTCTACATCACCGGCAGCCTGAGCGCGCTGCTCTTTGATGCTGTTTACCCATATCGGATTAGGTTTGACGCCAAAGAAACCAGGCCCGCTGAACGCATAAGGCTGAAAGATGCGGAATACAATGACGCTGACGACAGCCGCAATGACCAGGTTGCGCAGATAAACAGCAGCCCAGTATTCCCGGTCTTCAGGCGGCAGGCTGAGCCAGCGCAGAAAGACTGCCCCAGGCAGCAGAACAGCCACGGCTGCCGCGTTGAGCTTCGAAGCTGTCGCCATGCCCAACGCCACGCCAAACAGAATATAAGGGATGGCCGTTTTCCAGTGCGCAAAAATGCCGTCCCAGGGATACACAGGGGCGGCAGGCTCCTCATCAACCGCCTGACCCTCTTTTGCCTCCTGGTCGACCATCTGGCGGGCAGCCAGCTCTTCCTCTGGTGCAGTTGACCCATTTGGCAGCAGCCACACAGCGAAAAACAGGGCTAACGTGCTGAAAAAGTTCGCAAAAGTATCGACTGTATAATAATGCGACAATTGAATGGGCAGCACAGAGAGCGCAGCAAACAGCGACGCGAGCAGGCCAACCCGCCGGTCGCGAAACAGGCGCGCGGCAACCAGATAAACGAGAATAACGGTGCCGAGATCCATTAATGCAGAAACCTGGCGGCCCACCAGGTGAATCTGGTCGTAACCGGTCTGGCCCAGCCAGTCTCCCAGATACCGGACAATGAATAACGGCAGCGTGCCGTAAACATAAAACCCATATCCGCGGTTATTGGGATTCAGCGAAGATGTGCTGGTGTCGAAATACTCACCCAGATTTTCAACCGGTGCAATGGATGTGCTCACCATGGTGAGGAAGCGCTCATCAGGATGAAGATGCTGTCCTTCGTCCCAATCAACGCCGATGAAACGGAAATAAGCGCCCAGCAGCAGAACACCGATGAGCAGTACGTTCCAGAGCCAGTCCAGCCGCGCCCGGGTCTTCTCGGCTTCTTGAGCCGAAGAAATCTGCGCCTTACTTTCTTTTGCAGAGGGAGCCGCTGACAGTTCTGATTTCATAACACCGTTTGAATTATCCATAAAACCGTTCTAACTCTCTAATCAAATCTTAGCCTACTGAGACGCCGCGCCGAGATCAGTTGGAACGACGTTATCTTCTGGCGCGACCAGGTAAATGAGAAAGTCTTTGCCATCAACCTTTGAATCATATACCCAATAGCGCCCGTCCGGATATACCTGGATCAACTGATTTAATCCTTCTGAATCCTGCAAATTGACAAGGAACAATTTCGCCCGCGGGTTCCCGGCCGTCTCAGGAATCTGCTCCACAGAAATTGCCGTGTCTCGCGTTGGAAAGCCAGCATTCATCCCGACCAGGCGGGTATCGACCCAATGAGGATAAGCGACCACCCATGCATCTTCCGCCCGCCCAAAGAATTCGTCAAAACTGCGAATTACAGCGCCCATTTCGGATGAATTCCAGCTTCCGGACCGGAAAGAGCGGTCGTATTGGTTAAACAAGAGATCAAAGTTGTTCGAAGCGGCGAGGCCGATCAGGATAAGGCCTAATCCGGCCGCGACAGCCGTGCCGAGCCGCGCAGGCAGATGCCGTTTGAGCGACGACAGCAGCGCTTCCAGGCCAACCGCAACAATCAAGAAAATCGGAACATATGCGCCGGCTGTGCGATTCAGGTTCGGGTTCTCGTTTGGAAAAGCCAGCGACATAATCGAAGGCAGCAGCAGCATTGGGATCGAAACAAGCATAAACAGATCGATCCAGCTGCGTTTGCGAATGTAGCGCAGGGTAATCAGGACCCCGCCGGTGAACAGCAGCGCAGCCGAGATGACATCTAAAGCCGGGCGGTGCGGGATTGAGTGAACCCATACGTCGCCGTTATCCCAGAAGAACATTGTCAGGGCGCGCCATGTGTTTTGAATGAAAATCAGCCATACCGGCCCTGGCAGCGGCCGCTCCCAGTCACTCAGGCGGGTCATCGAGCGAAAAACGACTGCATCCCAGTTATCCACGCTAAAACGGGCCAGCGGTATAAACACCGCAAGTGAAATGAGCGCCAGGATCACCAGCCCGGCGAATGCAAACCGGAATGACCGGGCGGAACGATGGTGCAGGGCATAAATCACAAAGCCTACAATCACTACCAGCGGCACAATGCGGTAAGCAGTATAACCGTGCAAGCCTAAACCCAGCCACAGCCCAGCCCAAATAAAATCATTCCGGTTTGCGCTGCGCAGGCCGCGGATCAGGTGGAACAACAGCGGTGCGTAGAACATCGGATACAGCGGGAACCGCAGGCCAATGCGCGCCTGAATATTGGCCCAATAGCTAAACCCGCAGAACAACAGCGCGAGCAGCGCAACCCAGCGATTGCCGATCTCTGTTCCAATCCGGTAGATATAGTAAAGCGCCAGAAGACTCCCCAGAACCGTTCCGAGCTTCAGCGCCATAAAGGAAATCCCCACATTGAAAACCCGGCTCATCAGGGCAGTCCAGTAGAACTGGAAAGCCTCGCGCCCGGTATTGCGCGGGAAAAATACGCGCAGCTCGCCGTTTAGAACATCATTAACATCCAGCAGCTTCTCGGCATGGTCGCTGAACATTTCCGCCGGAACACCATCAAGGCGGTAAAACCTGAAAAACAGGACCAGCGCAGTTGCTGCAAGAAGCAGCATGCCAAACCTCGTCAGGGTGATCTTCCAGGAGGACGCAAATAATGCCTTCGCAAGCCGGGCTCGCAGGCTCTCTTTCTTTTCGGGCTGATAAAACGCCCAGACGAGATAACCGATCGACAACAGCCAGACGACTGTATTGAAAAAACCAAACGTCGGAACGTCTCTCCCGGCCGGCGTGCCAAAAGTAATAAAAGCCAGCAGCATCAACCCCAGGCCAATCAAGAAACCCTCTGCACGGAATGACAGACGCTCCGGCGCGTGAGCGTCTTCCGGGGGCGCTGAGGGCAGGATCAGATTTCGAAAGTAACCCAGCCCCAGAGCCGCCGCGGTGACAGCGTATGCAATCATTCCCAGGACTGCTGCCCGGTTCGGCGGCTCAAGAAAGCCCTGCGCCAGAAGCGCAAAGCTCAATACAAGTCCAATCAGGAAAATGGAGGATGCAGAAGAACCGGCCAGCGGATTTGAAACAGCCCAGGCCTTGCGAGAATCTTCTACCTGAGCGGCAGCAGAATCATTCATCTCGCCGGCAGCGGGCGACGAAACCGCATCCGGTTCGGGTACAGGAATTTCGATCGAAGACTGCTTCCAGAAAGCCAGTTTCGATTTCACATAATCCAGGACACTCGGTTCTTGCATACAAACAAAACCTTACAACACTTGGATAAATTGAAATGATACTTCAACTATCCGCCTGGGGCAAGCCTTCCTGGATTACGCCTTTCGCCGGGTAATGTAAAAAGAATAAACCCCTTCAGGCGTAATGGGATCTCGGAATACTTTTCGAGTCAGTAAATAAGGCAGATACAGGCTGAACTTGCTTCGCAGCGGCACCCACGTCCCGATCAATTTTTTGCTGATCAGGTTTGGCAACCCAAAGGCATGGCCTGTCTCCATCCGGTGGAGCGCATCAGCCGGGAAATAGTCCCAATGCTGTTCAATCTCAAATCCGGCGCGCTCCATCCGTGACTGCCAGACCGGGAAAGGATCGCAGTGCTTATGGCGCGAAATCCGGTTAAAAAGCCTGGAATACCAGTCTGACGCTCCCTTCAAGCCTAACCGTTTGAAGGTCTGTGTTCCTAAAAGCAGTTTGGGGAAGCGGTGATTCGGCACGCAGAAGACAAAGCGCCCCCCTGGGCAAATGACTCGCGCAATTTCAAAAATAACATCATCTACATGCGGAATATGCTCGAGAACCGAATTGCTCACCACACTGCCAAAATAGCCGTCAGGGAACGGGATTTTCGCCCCATCAGAGAGCGTTAACATCCGGTAAGCGCCGCGCTTTTGGGCTTCAAGCAGCGGGTCCCACCAGGGGTCCAGGCCAACATCAAGTGGATGGTCAAAAGCAACCGAGGCGAAATGGCCGTCTCCACAGCCTAAATCTAACACCGGACCCGGCAGCTCCAAACCCTGATAAAAGCTGTCTTCCACAGCGCGGACCATAGCCCTGAAGTAAGGCAGGTCACGCAGGTGCCGCCATAAAATCTCTTCTGACTGATGGGCTCCGTTCATTTCGATGAAGTTAACTCCTTGAAAATTGCTTCGTATTTTCTGGCAACCGACTCAGGTGAATAGCGGCGGCGGACGGCATCCGCATCGCCCTGATAACTCGCAGGATGGTCAAGGATCTCAATAATTGCTTCAGCAATCGCCTGAGAGTCGCCCGGTGGGACAATCCGTCCCATGCCCGTCTCTTTAACCGGGCAGCGGACCCCAGGTATATTGGAAGACACCGCGGGAGTCCCGCAGGTCATCGCCTCGACCTGCACCATTCCGAACGATTCGGTCGAGTTGAGGCTGGGTGAGACAATTACCCTGGCAACATGGAAAAATGCCGCCAGCTCCTCTGCCGGGAGCAGGCCCAGGAAAGTCCAATGTTCGCCCAGCTTTTCAATCATCGGGGCAAGCATTTCCGCGTACTGCTCTTCGCCAAGCACATTTTTATACTGGCCCACATACATTACGCGCGCGGTTGGATATTTTTCTATCACTTTGGGCATTGCCCCAATCAAATACTCGACGCCCTTTTCACAAGCCAGCCGGGCTACCATGCCAATAATGATCTGCCCATTTTGAATTTGATATTTCGCGCAGAATTTTGCGATATCGTTTTCCGATACCTGCGCCACCTCAACCGGCGGAGTGATGATCCGCAGTTTGTCCATATTCTTGCGCAGGAACCAGGAATTTTCGGCGTAATCGTGCGAGTTTGTAACAATCACATCCGAGGCTGCCGCGGTTAAGTGGCTAAACAAGTGCGCCCCCTGATTTGCAACCCAATGAATAGCGCCGGTTGGCAGCAGCAGGTCACAGTGATAAGTCGTTACCACAGGCTTTCCGTACAGGCGCGCTATCCACGAAATGTAGGCTGCATCCATTTGCGGCAGGTGCAGATTGACAACATCTACCTCCCGCATCAACTTAAGCGCCCAAAACGGCAGCGTAGGCATAATCACACCTTTGCTAATGCGCATTGCCACAAATGGACGGATTACATGAACACCGTCAACCATCTCTTGCTCAGGCAAATCGGGCCTAAAGCGAGACGTCAGCACGGTGACTTTATGCCCCAACTTTACCAGAGTGCGCGCAAGCCGTTCAGCATAAATTGTCAGGCCCGAAAAATGCGGGCGATAATATGTAAGATTGATCAAAATATGCATTGATAAAACACTTTATTTCCGATCATCTAAATTCGACTGTCGCAAGCTGCGTAACTCAAGAACAAGATTGGAGATGGTTTGTCCCTCACGTGACAGGCCGTAAAAACCAATCAGGCTCGAAAAAATCAGATGTGTAACATGGACCACCAGCGCATAAGCCAGCGCCGCTTCGACCGGCATGCCCACCAGCGAAAGCGCCCCCGTTGCTCCAGCCTCGAACGTTCCAAGAGACGCCATCACCGATGGGACTGCGCCGGCAATATTCGTCGCGCTGACACCTAACGCTCCCCACCACATGGGCGCATTAGGAACAAAAGCCCGGATCAGTATCCAATCGCGAAAGATGCCTAACAGCCAGGTTAACGCTAGCAGGCCAAGACTGGCGGCAAAAAAATCAAAACGGGTTAACACCGAGAACCCATCCAGGACCGAATGGATCTGTGGCAAGATAAACCGCTTTACGATCGTCCATCGCCCGGCGATCTGTTCAAACATACGTTCAACCCAATCGCGGTTGCGCGCCGCCAGATAAAGCAGCAGCAGCCCTGAGAGGATAACAAACAGTAGAATAGTCGCTGCCGGACGCGCCCACTCCATTCCAAGCGCCAGCGGAAGCGTCGCCAGCAGCAGCCCGGCAGCAAACGCCAGGTCATAAGATCGTTCTACCACAACTGTCGAAAGGACCCGAAACATTCCCAGGCGGCTGCGTCTGCCTAACAAAAAGGCCCGTCCCAACTCCCCCAGCCGGAACGGCAAAATGTTATTCAGCATGTAGCCCTCACTGAGGGCCAGAAACGACTGTCCGAGAGTCACCTTTCGCTGCAGCAAAAACTGCCAGCACAGCGAGCGAACCGTGATGGTGATGAAATATAGGGCGACGTTGAACAGCAGCGTTCCCGGCGGAATAGAGCCCAACAGAGCCAAAAATTCGGGCCAATCGACCACCCGGGCAATGAACCAGAAGGCCAAAAAGGAGATTAATATCCCGGGCAGCCACTGCAGCAGCGAGCGAGCAGTAATCCGCCAGTCTCTTGAGACTACTGAACTCACTCCTCCTCCAGCCGTAAAACCGCGAAGAACGCCTCCTGTGGAATTTCAACCATCCCTACCATCTTCATGCGGCGTTTTCCACGCTTTTGCTTTTCAAGCAGCTTCTTTTTTCGCGTAATATCGCCGCCGTAACACTTCGCCAAAACATCCTTACGCAACGCTTTGATATTCGCGCGAGAAATGATTCTTCCTCCGGCTGCCGCCTGGATGGGAACATCAAACAACTGGCGCGGAATAATTGCTTTCAACCGGGTCACCAGCGCCTGCCCCTTGTGATAAGCCTCATCTCGATGGACAATTGCTGCCAGCGCATCAACCGGTTCCCCATTGACCAGCACCTCTAGCTTGACCAAATTCTCAGGGCGGTACTCCAGGAAATGGTAGTCCATTGAGGCGTATCCACGCGATCGGGATTTGAGATCATCAAAGAAATCGACGATCAGTTCCGATAGTGGGATTTCAAAATTAAGCTGCACGCGGCTGGGGGCGGGATATTCCTGGTCTCTAAATATTCCGCGCCGTTTGGTGACCAGTTCCATCACTGTGCCGTAATAGTCTGTCGGCGTGAAAATTTGCAGCGCCATCCAGGGTTCACGGATCTCCTCAATGACACCTTCATCTGGCAGCTGCGCGGGAGAGTCAATTCGTAAGACTTCACCGTTTATCTTAACGACCTCATATTCGACCGAGGGCGCGGTAACAACAATATCCAGGTCATATTCGCGTTCCAGGCGTTCCTGGATAATTTCCATATGGAAAAGCCCCAGGAAACCGCAGCGGAAACCAAAGTTCAGCGCCTGTGACGTTTCCGGCTCAAATAAAAGCGCAGCGTCATTTAATTGCAGTTTTTCCAGTGCATCGCGCAAATTGTCGTAATCTTCCCCTTCAACCGGATAGATACCGGCGTAGACCATCGGCTTCGCTTTTCGATAGCCAGGGAAAGGGGCCTCTGTGGGCCGGCTGGCGTTTGTAAAGGTATCACCTACACGGCACTCGCGCACCGTCTTCAAACCGGTCGCCACATAACCGACGTCACCGGCTGAAAGCTCATCAGTCGGGCGAAGATCAGGGGAAAAGTACCCGATCTCCACCGGCTTAACGTCAACACCCGTTGCCATCAACCGCAGCGTATCATTTGCACGAATTCTTCCCTGCATGACACGCACATAAGCGACAACGCCTTTGTAAGAGTCATAGTGCGAGTCAAAAATTAACGCGCTGAGCCGTTCTTCAGAATCACCTTTCGGGGGCGGGATCTGCTGGACAATCGCCTCCAAAACCTGATCGACATTAATTCCTTCTTTCGCCGAAATGCGCAGCATTGACTCGGGGTCGGCTCCAAGCAAATTGCTCAAATCCTCAGCGACAACATCCGGCTGCGCAGAGGCGAGATCAATTTTATTAATTACAGGGATAATGATCAGGTCCGCCTCAAGGGCAAGATACAGGTTCGCCAGCGTCTGCGCTTCTAATCCCTGTGTCGCATCGACAACAAGAACCGCGCCTTCGCAAGCAGCCAGCGCGCGGCTCACTTCATAATTAAAGTCCACGTGCCCGGGGGTATCGATCAGGTTTAGCTCATACTGACCTCCATCGGAGGCTGTATAGAGCATACGCACAGCAGAAGCCTTAATCGTCACACCCTTCTCGCGTTCCAGATCCATGCTGTCGAGCACCTGCTCGGTCATCTCCCGATCAGAGATGGTGCCGGTCATCTGCAGCATGCGGTCTGCCAGCGTCGATTTGCCGTGATCTACGTGGGCGATAATACAAAAATTGCGAATGTGATCCGTCTTTGTCATAAGCCGATGAAGTATAACTCAAAACCTGCTGTCCGTCTAACTTTCATTTACGGGTGAGACCAACCTCTCCAGTTCATCAGGATCGAATGTCTCATGATCCGAAACGCGCGGGTAACGCAGGTGAACCAGAAACTCGGTATTGCCCTTCGGGCCTTTTAACGGCGACCGGACTAACCCCTGAATGCTGAAACCCTGTTCGAGCGAAAAAGACAGGATGTCCACCAGCACCTGACGGTGAATATGCGAGTCTTGAATGACGCCCTCGCCTCGCGAGACTTCTTCTCGCCCGGCTTCGAACTGCGGCTTGATCAGTGCAACCACCTGACCGCCCTCATCACCAAACCAACCGCGGACAACAGGCAGCAGTACGCGCAGCGATATAAATGAAGCGTCAATCGTGACCAGGCCAACCGGTTCTTGAAGGCGGTCGACGTAACGGGCATTGGTGCGCTCCATGACCTCAACCCGCGGATCGTTGCGCAGCTTCCAATGCAAGATGCCGTATCCTACGTCAATTGCATAAACCTTGCCGGCGCCGTGCTGAAGCAGGCAGTCTGTAAAACCGCCGGTCGACGCGCCTACATCTGCGCACACAATCCCGCCAAGCGAATCCAGGTGAAAAGCATGCAGGGCAGCTTCCAGCTTCTCCCCACCCCTGGAGACATAACGCGGGCCCAGGTCCACCGCAATAGAAGCGTCGGGCGACACTTTGCGGGATGGTTCGATAACGACCTGCCCATCTACCCTGATCTGCCCGGCAATAATCAACCGCTGCGCCAGGCTGCGATCTTCCGCCAGGCCGCGCTCTGCAACCAGTAAATCCAGGCGTATCTTTTGCATCTCCATAATTCTAATGCCTTCTGCTGGAATATGCCGGCTTAAAGATAAAAATTGTTTAACACAACCCTGATTGGCGAATAATTTATGCTATCATAATTAGCATGATAAAGGCGCTCATAAAAACAATGCGTCCAAAACAGTGGACAAAAAATGCGTTTTTACTTGCCGCTGTGGTTTTTGACCGGCAAGTAAGCATTTCAAACCCTGTTCCATTGATGAAATCCCTTGCGGGGGTGCTGCTCTTTTGCCTGATCTCTTCAAGCATTTACATCATTAATGATCTGGCAGATATCGAAGCAGACCGCAAACACCCCATAAAGAAGTGCCGTCCAATTGCATCGGGCAGCCTGCCGGTACCGATTGCAATCGCGGCAGCCGCAGGACTGCTGGCGATTGCTCTCCCGGCTGCATATATTCTGTCACCGGGGTTCTTTTATATTGGGGCGGCCTATATTCTCGTTAACCTGGCCTATTCAAACTGGCTTAAACACATTCCGCTGATCGATGTCCTGATTCTTGCCTCAGGGTTTGTGCTGCGCGTCGCTGCGGGCGTCATGATTATCCAGGTTGACCGTTTTTCACCCTGGCTGTACATCGTGATGACATTGGGTGCTTTGTACATCGGCTTTGGAAAACGCCGCGCAGAACTGGCCCAGATCGCCGGCGATGAGCACGGTCAGCGGCGCGTGCTGGACGGCTATAACCTTCCGCTCCTGGACCAGTTAATCACAATCGTTTCCAGCAGCACGATCCTGGCGTACAGCCTTTACACCTTCTCAGCATCCAACCTGCCAAACAATAACACAATGATGCTGACCATTCCTTTTGTGCTGTACGGAGTCTTCCGGTACCTGTGGCTCATTCAAGTAAAACATGAAGGTGGAGCGCCGGAAGATTTGCTGCTTAGCGATCGCCCCTTACAGCTGACCATTTTTCTGTGGGGTCTGTCGATTTTTCTTATTTTTTACGTCCTCCCCCATTTTAACCCAGAGCTTATTACCGGAGGTTAACCATTGCCTGCCTTTGCTGCTTCCGCCCCGGGCAAGATCATCCTGTTTGGTGAGCATGCCGTTGTTTACAGCCGCCCAGCCATTGCCGTTCCGGTAAACATGGTACGCGCGCGGGCTGCTGTAATGGCAAACCCGGCAGGCCCGCCAGGGCAGGTGCAGATCAGGGCAGATGATATCGGGCTGGACAGCCCGCTGGATGCCCTGCCTTACGATCATCCCCTGGCGCTGGCTGTCCATCTTGTCGCAGAGCAGATTCATGTAGAGCGGCTGCCAGCCCTGCGGCTGCAAATCACCTCCACCATTCCCATCGCTTCGGGGTTAGGGTCTGGCGCAGCCGTCACCACAGCCATCGCCCGGGCGCTTTCGGCGTTCCTGGGGCACCCGCTGACGGATGAGCAGGTCTCTGCGATTGCGTATCGAGTCGACCAGGAATACCACGGGCAGCCGTCGGGGATCGACAACACGACAATTGCCTATGCGCAGCCGATCTTCTTCATCCGAGGGCAGCCATTTGAACGCCTGTGCGTTGGGCAGCCGTTTTCGATCATTATCGGAAATACAGGCATTGCCAGCCCAACCAGCGCGGCAGTCGGTGACGTTCGCAAAGCCTGGCTGGCCAACCCTGACCGGTTGGAGCCAATCTTTGACGAGATTGGATCAATCGCGCGGCAGGCCCGGAAGTTTATCGAGGATGGGCTGCCCGAAAGGCTTGGCCCGTTGATGAATCACAACCAGGCCCTTCTCCAAGATCTGGATGTTTCGTCGCCAGAACTCGACCGGCTCATCGCAGCAGCCCGGTCAGCCGGGGCGGCTGGCGCAAAATTATGCGGCGGCGGGCGCGGCGGGAATATGATTGCCCTGGTAACACCAGAAACCGCGCAGCCTGTCGCAGATGCACTGCGGCAAGCTGGCGCAGTGAATACCATCACGACTACCATCGAAAAAACGTAAAGCATGAATTTACACAGGCTCACTTTCCTCAAACTGGGCGGATCGCTGATCACAGATAAAGATTCCCCGCACACACCTCGCCGTGATGTTCTGGCTCGCCTCGCGCAGGAAATTGCAGCTGCGCGGGCTGAACAGCCCCAACTGCCGCTTTTAATCGGTCATGGGTCGGGTTCATACGGGCATACCGCTGCTCACAAATATGGAACTCGCCAGGGCGTGCAGGGCAGCCAGCAGTGGGCTGGGTTTGTTGAGGTCTGGAAAGAAGCGAGAGCGTTAAATCAGTTGGTTGTAGAGTACCTGCTCGATGCCGGGCTTCCGGTAATTGCCTTCCCGCCCTCAGCTTCCGTCACAGCGCGCGGCGGCCAACCGCACCGGTGGGATACAGCGCCCATCCAGGCTGCACTTGCTGCCGGCCTGATCCCGCTCATCCAGGGAGACGTGATCTTCGATGAGACGCTCAACGGCACAATTCTTTCCACCGAAGACCTGTTCATTTTTTTGGCGGGCAGGCTGCACCCCCACCGCATCCTGCTGGCAGGTTTGCAGGAGGGTGTCTGGGCTGATTTTCCCCAATGTACGGAGCTGATTCCGTTCATTCATCCGGACAATTTCGAGGCGATCTCCACTCGAATTGGCAGGTCAGCCAGTATTGACGTCACGGGCGGGATGCTGCAAAAAGTACAGAGTATGGTGGAACTGGTAAAAACAGAGCCGGAACTGCAAGTGATGATCTTCTCGGGGGGTAAACCCGGCGCTGTGCAAAATGCATTGCTCGGCGGCAGTCTTGGAACTGTAATCAATAAGCTTCACACCATATAAGTGAAGAGAAAGGAGGGATGCTATGATATTCAGCCGAGAAAAACTTGAAGAACTTGAGGACCAGCAGCTTGCTCCCTATGGAATGCGTAGTAAAAACTCGCGCGGGCGGTTCCACCCAGAAGATGAACCACCCAACCGCACTCGCTTCCAGCGAGACCGCGACAGAATTCTCCACACGACCGCCTTTCGACGTCTGGAATATAAGACGCAGGTTTTTATTAACTATGAGGGTGATTATTACCGCACCCGCCTGACCCACACCCTGGAAGTGGCCCAGATCGGGCGGACAATTGCCCGCGCCATTGGCGCAAATGAAGACCTGACGGAGACAATCTGCCTGGCGCATGACCTGGGGCATCCCCCCTTTGGCCACTCCGGTGAAACCGTCCTTGCAAGCCTGATGCGCGACCACGGCGGTTTTGACCATAACCGGCAGTCGTTTCGCATTATCACAGAGCTTGAGCGGCGCTACCCTGAATTCCCTGGTTTAAATTTGACCTGGGAAGTGCTCGAAGGGATCGTGAAACACGAGACGGAATATGACGTCGCCGACGCACGCGACTTTAACCCTGAACTGCGGGGAGGCATCGAGGCGCAAATTGCGAATGTCGCCGATGAGCTGGCTTACACTGCTCATGATCTGGACGACGGCCTGCGCTCTGGAATGATTACCGCCGAAATGCTCGAAGGCATCGCCCTTTGGGAAATCGTGCTTAAGAGCACTGGGCTGACAGACGGCACATTGGAAGATCTTGCACGGCACCGCATCGTCCGCCGGTTGATTGGAATTGAAGTCAATGATCTGATTCAAACCACTGACCAGCGCCTGCGTGAAAGTGGCGTTCGATCTGTAGACGAGTTACAGCGTCTGCCTTATAATGTGGTCAGCTTCAGCGAGGATATGCGCCGCCGCAATCGCGAGCTGAAAGACTTCTTGTTTACCAATCTGTACCGCCATTACCGGGTGGTGCGGATGGCCGTAAAGGCCGAACGAATCATAACCGATCTGTTTAATGCGTACCGGACCGAGCCAATGATACTGCCTGGACATATACAGCAGTTAATTCCAGAACGCGGTCTGGAACGGACAGTGTGCGATTATATCGCCGGAATGACAGACCGGTATGCAATCGAAGAATACACAAAATTATTCGATCCAATGAAACTGCCGTAACTGGCAATGTATCCATTGCGAATGATAAACAGTGCGGCAGTCGAGATTTTCATACTGCGTTTCGAAAGTAATATCGGGTTTTAGGATGGTGTTTTTATGAGTGAAGTTCATTACCTGACCGCTGAAGGTGCCGACCGGTTGAGAAAGGAGCTGGAGTATCTAAAAGGCCCGGCAAGACAACAGCTTGCAGAGCGCCTGCGTACAGCTATTCAAATGGGCGATCTTTCTGAAAACGCGGATTACATCGCGGCGAAAGAAGAGCAGGCATTTCTTGAAGGTCGAATCCTTGAATTGACTGAGATTCTGAGCAACGTCCAGATTATCGAAGAACGCAAAATGGACCGCGATATTGTCGATATCGGCTCGCGTGTCACCATTCAAGAAGAGGATTTTGAGGAAGAGACCTTCCAAATTGTTGGGCCAAAGGAAGCAGACCCAGGCAGAGCGCGTATTTCGCATGAATCGCCGATTGGCCGCGCGCTGCTCGGTCACCGCGCCGGAGAGACCGTTTCTGCAGAAACACCCAGTGGGACAGTTCGATTTAAGATCATTCGAGTCGAGTAACCCCGCCTGATTAACAGAAAATGGGCTGTCCAAACGATGATCAGGACAGCCCATTTATTATTTAACTTTCGCCGTTTTTATACTTTTGGCCAGACAGCCAGTTCAAGGGTCACCTGCTCAAAGAAGCTGTTCTCAGGCAAAGCGCCCTGGCCGTAATTCATATTCACGACGCGCGCCTCAAGCTGGAGTGTTGCCGTCTCGAGCACAAACCGCTTCCCCGGTTCAGCCAGTACCGGCTCGCCTTTCGAAGCCAGACGTTGATTGATTGCCGGGTCATTGAAGGCGTGCTCGCTCATTAATACTTTTGTGACCGTCTGGATATCGTTCTTATCGAACAGCCAGACTTCGAAGGCAGTCACCTTCTTCGGGTCGCCAACGCCAATTGTTTCTGAAATGCCAACGCCGCACTCGCCGAGGAACTCACCTGAAGCTGAGTCGATGCTGAAGGAGTCGTCGTAAAGGTCGTTGCCCAGATTGTAAGTCGCCAGATACTGGACGATCGGTGGTTCCTGGCCCTCAGGATAGGTTGAGTCAATATCGACCGGCTGGACACCGCCCATAGCAGCGGATGCGCTGCCGCGGTTGGCTGCGATAGCCGGGCGCCGGTTGCGGAAAAGGAATAGATAGGCCAGAAATGCGCCAAACCCCAGGGTGATCAGGCACATGACCACCAGCACAGTGGTGAGTGTATTCGAACGTGCAGGTGCAGGAGCGGCACCTTCACCACCTGCCTCCGCATCTCCGGGTACTTCACCAACCTGGCCGGACGGCAGGTCAGCCTGGACCACCGTTGCGAAATTGTTCACGGCGACTGCATCTAACCCGGCCGGTGGGTTAGCCCGCAAATCTGCCAGAATTTCTACGCCATTTTCACCCATTTCACTCCAGCGCTGCTGTGCCATCCTCACATCATTGCTGAGGGTGAAGTTCTGGATACTCATTGCCAGATAATCGGACTGCAAGTCGGGTCGCAGATGCTGAATGCCGGCGTTCTCCCATTGAACAGGCCAGATACCCCAGCCAAAAATGAGACCTATTATCAAACCCAGGACTACGCCTGCTCCTGCGCCGATGAGCACTGGCTGCGTTATCTGCCCACGAATCCTATCCATATCCTCGCTCCTGATTGTTCCATTGTAAATTCTGTGTTTGGGCCAGCATACATTTTTTGAAAGATTAACTTATTTTAGAGCAAACTCTCAAAGTATGCAACTCTAACCTTACGAAAGTTTCAAGCATTACGTAGACAAAACCGTAAGGTAGAGATGTTTCTGACCGCACAACCCTACGTTGCAACTATTATGCCTGTTGAGCAAGAACAGAGGCGGTTTCATTTTTATTGCGTGAAACCGCCTCTGTTAAGGTCAAGATTGGCTTGCTTCTGTTTGATTAACCGGCTCACCAACTTGCTCGAGCAAAAAGGTCTCTTCACATTTAAGGCACTGCGCTTCGCGCTTGTTCGCCACGACCAGCGTTCCGCCGCAGTTCGGGCAGGGATTCGGAAGCGGGCGTTTCCATGAAGTGAACTGGCATTCAGGATAGTTCGCACAGCCGTAGAAGGTTCTGCCCTTGCGGGTCTTGCGCTCAACTACCTCGCCGCCGCACTCAGGGCATTTCACTCCAATCTTTTCTAGCCAGGCCTCTGTATACCGGCATTCAGGGAAGTTACTGCAGCTGATGAACTTGCCGTAACGTCCCCAGCGGATCACCAGATCATGACCGCACCTGGGGCAGGCCCGGCCAACCTTCTCCAGTTCAGCTTTGGCTGTAGGCATTTCCGCTTTCGCCCGTTCCAACTGCGGCGCAAACCCGTTATAAAACTCGCGCACAACATTGACCCATTCCTGGTCGCCTGCCGCAACCTTATCCAGGTCCTCTTCCATCTGCGAGGTAAAGCCGAGGTTGACGACATCAGGAAAATGCTGAACCAGCAGATCATTGACCAGCAGGCCGGTCTCAGTGGGATATAGGCGTTTGCCCTCGCGGTAAACATACCCGCGCTCCTGAATGGTCGAGAGCGTAGGCGCGTACGTAGAAGGACGCCCAATTCCATTTTCCTCCAGCGTTTGAACCAGAGAAGCCTCTGTATAACGCGGCGGCGGCTGCGTAAAATGCTGCTCGGGGATCAGGCGGATGAGCTCCTGGCGCTGCCCTTCAGCAATCTGCGCCGGAATGCGCGTGTTCTCATCCTCATCCGAAGCCGCCCGGTCTTCATCTCGTGCTTCTTCATATACAACCAGAAAGCCCGGGAAGCGCAGAGACGAGCCTGAAGCTCGCAGCAAGTAGTGATGCGCTTTACCCTCTGCTGCGACTTCAACCGAAAGGGTGTCATAAACGGCAGATTCCATCTGCGAAGCCACAAACCGCTGCCAGATCAACTGGTAAAGTTTGAACTGATCGGTGGTCAAATGCTGCTTGATCTTTTCGGGCAGGCGGGTCACCGAAGTCGGGCGGATCGCTTCATGCGCTTCTTGAGCGCCCACAGCGCGGGTCTTGTACTGCGGCGGCGTTTCAGGCAAGAAATCATTGCCGTAAGTATTGACAATGAACTGGCGGGCTTCTTTCTGCGCCACATCGGAGATGTTAGTCGAATCGGTACGCATATAAGTGATCAGACCTGTGCTGCCGCCCTCACCGACATCAAGACCCTCATATAGCTGCTGCGCCAGGGTCATTGTCCGGCGTGCTGTATAGCCCAGGCGTCGAGAAGCCTCTTGCTGAAGCGTGCTGGTGATGAACGGGGCAGCCGGTTTGCGGCGGCGCTCACCGCGCTTGACCTTTGCCACCCGGTATGACGCTTTTTCCATATCTCCCAGCAAGCCGCGAACCGTCGCCTCATCAGGGAGTTTGGCCTCTTCTTCGTCGATCCGCACCAGGCGAGCGATGAACGTTGCATCGACGTTCTCCGGTTTTAGTTCGGCTTCGATCGTCCAGTATTCTTCTGGCACAAATACGTCGATCTCACGCTCGCGTTCGACAATCAACCGCAGCGCGACAGACTGCACGCGTCCGGCAGAAAGCCGGCTGCGAACTTTCTCCCACAACAAAGGGCTGATGCCATAACCAACCAGGCGGTCCAAAACCCGGCGCGCCTGTTGGGCGTCCACCAGGTCCATATTGATCCCGCGCGGATGTGAGAAAGCCTCAGTAATCGCCGATTGGGTAATCTCATGGAAAACCACGCGCCTGGTAATTGCCGGATCAATTTCAGCCGATTCCAGCAGATGCCAGGCAATTGCTTCGCCTTCGCGGTCAGGGTCGGTTGCCAGGAAAACCTGCTCAGCTTTTTTTGCCAGTTCTTTCAGTTCCTTCACAACCGCGCGCTTCTCATTCGGTACGCGGTACTTCGGCTTGAATTCATTGTTCACGTCAACTGACAGCTCAGAACGAAGCAGGTCGCGGACGTGCCCAACAGAAGCCCTGACCATGTAATCCTTCCCCAGGAAACGGCCAACCGTTTTTGCCTTTGCCGGCGACTCAACGATAACGAGCTTGCCCTTCCGTTCTGGCGCTTCTTTCTCTTTCTTGCTCTTACTATTCTTGGGTTTATCGGGGACCATCCCGTTGTGCGCCTCTGTGCGGCCAATACGGAACAATTTTGTTCCGCAAACGCCGCATACGCCGCGCGTAACGGGAGCCCCGGCTGCATTAAAATCCGCCTGGGGATTCATAATCTCGCGTTTTGTTCTACATTTAACACAATAAGCTTCCAAAGATCATGCTCCTACAAATAGCGTTTGTCCTCTCTCTTCTTCAGGAGGTTCACAACCTCCCGGACCTTCTGAGCATAATTTCGAGAACATATCAATACCGCATCATTTGTGTCTACAACGATGATGTCCTCAACACCCAGGGTCACCACCAAACGACTTGCATCTTCATCCGAAACAACCAGTGAATTTGTGGTATTGACCCCGATGTGTTCTGTGTTCAGGATAATATTCCCATCTGCATCGGGTGTAAATACCTCAAAAAGTGATTCCCAACTACCGACGTCATTCCAGCCTAAATCCGCTGCCGGAATGACTGCTACGCGTTCAGCGCGCTCCATAATACCATAATCGATTGTATTTGGTTTAATTGCCGGCCATATTGCATTAATCGTTTCTGTCCGAGCAGGGGTATTCCAGCTTTGATTAATCTCCTGCAAATGCTCATAAAGATCGGGCATCAAGCGTTTGAATTCGTCCCAAATACGGTCAACCTGCCAGATAAACATACCCGAGTTCCAGTCATGATCGCCGCTTTCCACGAACTGGCGAGCTGTCTCTTCATCTGGCTTTTCTTTAAATCGCCGCACGTCAAAAGCTAGGAAGGGATATGAATCCAGGCGCGCCCCGCGCTGAATATATCCGTACCCGGTTGCTGGGTACGTTGGCCGGATGCCCAGTGTAACCAGATACCCATCACCGGCCAGCGTGTAAGCGTCGGTCAACAGGCGGTGGAATGTCTTCACATCCTGGATCAGGTGATCTGCGGTTACAATCGCCATCACAGCTTGAGGGTCGCGGTTTTTCAATGCCAGGGCAGCCAGGCCGACGACTGAAGCGGTTCCGCGCGGCATTGGCTCGATTAAATAATTCTCTTCAGGGATTTCAGGGCTCTGCTTTTGGAGCACTTCAGCCTGAGCAGCAACCGTCACGACGTAAATATGGTCCGCAGGGACCAAATCTGTCAACCGCTCGACCGCGATCTGGAAAAGTGTCTTCTCAAGACCCAACCGGATCATCTGTTTTGGACGGCTCTGGCGTGAGAGCGGCCACAAACGGCTGCCTTCTCCGCCTGCCATGATCACTGCATAGTAATGTTCAAACATGATCCCCTGCCTCATAGTCTGCAAATTTTTCACGAATGATTGAGAAACTCATTCCCCCAACCTGGCGCACCATTCCCTTCAGCTCCATGAGGGTCAGTGTAGCTGAAACCTGTTCGATTGGCAAGCCACTCTGAATACAGATCTCATCGACATGCTGCGGCTCGTCGGTCAATACACGCAGCAAGCGAGCTTCTGTTGCGTCCGCTGGCCCAAACAAAGTGCGGGCAGCCTGGTGTTCAGTTACTTTCTTCAGATGAAGCGCCTCCAGCAAATCTTCAAATTTCAGCAGCGGCGCAGCGCCGTCGCGGATCAGGCGGTTGGTTCCTTTGCTTTGTGGCGCGTAGATGCTGCCGGGGACTGCAAATACTTCCCGGCCCTGTTCAGCCGCAAACCTCGCTGTAATTAAAGCCCCACTCTCTTCTCCAGCCTCAATGACAACAGTGGCAATGGACAACCCTGAGATGATGCGGTTGCGCGGGGGGAAGTTAATGCCCTCCGGGGGCGTTCCAGGCGCATAGTCGCTGACAACAGCACCCTGAGCGATCATTCGCTCTGCAAGGTTTCTGTGTTCTGGCGGGTAAATGCGATCTACCCCGCTGCCGAGCACACCAACCGTCCGCCCGCCGGCTTTTAAGGCGCTTTCATGAGCAATGCGGTCAACCCCTCGCGCCAGCCCGCTGACAACGGTGATTCCATTCTCAGCCAGAAAGGTGGCAAGCTCTTCCGTAACCTGCCGCCCGTAGACGGTGACTCGCCGTGTGCCGACAATTGCAATCGGCCAGCCTTCTTCTTCAAGTCTACCGCGCACATACAAAACCGGAGGCGGCTGGTCAATTTCGCGTAAGCGGCGCGGATAATCGGGGTCTTCCCAGGTCAGGACGGAAATGTCCCGCTTTTGCAGGTTTTCCCAAATCTTTTCTAAAGAGCAGCTGCTCCGTATCAGTAGAAAATTCTCTAATACTTTCGGCGGAAGGCCAGCCGCCCGCAAGCTGTCAGCCGGCGCTTTCCAGGCTGTCTCCAAATCACCGTAGTAATCCAGCAGCGCCTTTAAGCGTACAGCGCCAATCCCTTTTGCCAGATTGAAACCAATCCAATAAGCTTTTGGATCCATGGCGGCTTGCATCTCCAAAAGTCGCCCGCTGCCCCCTAGCCAGTGAGAAAAGCCCCGTTCAGGTAGAAGGCAGCAGCGCAACCCCCAAATGACTTACTCCCCCAGAATGGATGCGGCAAGCCGTCAGTGCCATTCCTGCGGGCGGACTCTGATTTCACCCTTCTCTAAGTCAACGTCCTGGACAACTTCTTCAACTGCCGGCAGCAGCAGTTCCTTGCCATCAACGCCTATTACGACATACACGTCATTTGCTTTTGTTTCAAGAATACTTTCCAGCGTACCCAGCATCTGACCGGTTT
>Ga0134094_1000756_pt1 | contig 36375 bp, 36 predicted proteins | sample 5_1taG_FD_94458 | JGI IMG/M metagenome (GOLD analysis project Ga0134094, IMG submission 94458) | Switchgrass degrading microbial communities from high solid loading bioreactors in New Hampshire, USA - 5_19_20_110_A1 metaG | ecosystem: Engineered > Bioreactor > Semi-continuous > Anaerobic >... | reverse complement strand
TGCGTTAGAGCAGGACCTGAGGCCAGTTCGTCTGCTGCGTTAGAGCAGGACCTGAGGCCAGTTCGTCTGCTGCGTTAGAGCAGGACCTGAGGCCAGTTCGTCTGCTGCGTTAGAGCAGGACCTGAGGCCGGCACGCCTGTTACGTCAAAGCCCGGTTTGAGTCCAGCCCGCTCGCTACGTCAAGGCGGGGCCTGAGGCGGGTTCGTCTGTTGCGTCAAGACAGGGTTTGCGACTGCCGTTGTAGTATCTTTGGGTTGACCTCAATGGAACTTCGGTTCGAGTACTTAGGAACTTGGATTGCAGTACTCACAGGGGAGTGATGACGCCATGGTGGACCTGGACATCGAGCAGTTTTGGAAGGATGACGAGCTGGCACACAAGGACAACTGCTTCAGCCCTGAGGCTCCTCAGGTCGCCTTCGGAATCCGAATGAGCGACGAATGCGTCTTCGCCGAACTGGGTGAGCCAGGTGAGCCATGGGGGTTCACTCCTCGCGAGCGCAGAATCGAGCTGAACAAGCGCTATAACGACAAAGCGGAGGAGATCGTCGGGAGGCGGCTGCTCAGAGAGGAGTTCCCCACCCCGGAACAGACGTTCCCCGAGATCAGAGGGATTGGCGAGGTGTTTGGGGGACGATATGTGTTCGACGGCATGACGACCTGGCTGGAAGGGTCGTGCAGCACCCCCCAAGAGCTCGAGCGTATCCTGGACAAGGTTGAGGCAATGGATCTCAGGGAGTTCATATTGCCGCCAAACTGGGAGGCTGAGAAGAAGCGCATCTACGAGCAATATGGGAAGAAGCCTCCGCTCTGGCGCCATGTCCGAGGTCCTGTCACTTTGGCCACGTCGATCTACGGCATTGAGAACCTCATATTCCTGATAGTCGATAGCCCTGACCTGGCGCGCAGGTTCAGCCGCGTCATAGGAGATGTCATCTGCGGCATGGCTGAAATCATGGATGAGGAAGCCGGCTACAGTCCCGGCCAGGCCCCGCCTGGATTCAGCTTTGCGGACGACAACTGCTGCCTCCTCACACCGGAGATGTACGAGCTGTTTGGCTATCCAATACTTGAGCGTGTATTCAGTCGGTGGTCTCCAGGCCCCACAGACCCCCGGTACCAGCACTCCGACTCCGATATGGCACACCTGCTGCCTATCCTAGGCCGTCTCAACCTCACCGGGTGCAACTTCGGTCCGACGGTTCTGGTCGACCAGATACGCAAGCACATGCCGAGGACTAGGATCGATGGCTGTCTGTCGCCTCTGACTTTCATGCTAAATGACGAGGAGGAAATCAAGAGGCAGGTCATACGAGACTGCGAGATGGCGAAGCAGTTCGGAAAGGGCCTCAACCTCTCCACTGCAGGATCCATCAACAACGGATCGCTGCTCACGAGCATGAGGCTCGTGATGGCGCTCATTCAGGAGTACGGAAGGTACTGATCTAGACTTACTCCTTCCGCTTGAGCAGGTCACCGAGGCGGCTCAGAGGGAATGGAGGCGACGACAGCGGCTTCACTGCGAGAGAAAGCAGCACGATTTCGTTGTCGTCGGCTGCGATCCGGTTGGAGCTCAGTGCGCCGCAATCCTGACAGCGGTGAATGAGTGCCCATTCGCCTCCGTGCCTGACCCACACCGCAATCGGTTCCATCAATCCACCACAGTAAGCGGCCCGGTCGCCGGGCTTGTCGTCGAGGTGCAGGCTGAACAGGCAGTTCGGGCAGTGGTTGCGGTGCTGCGTGCCTGCGTTTTCAGGAGCAACATATGCTCCGCAGTTGGCACACTCAAACGCGCCCTCGGGAGCTTCGTCCCTTCTATTGAGCTGACGGTGATTTCCCAGTTGCCGGTGGTTTCCGGGTTGCCGGTTACTCCCGGATTGCAGATGGTTTCCTGGGTGCCGGTCATTCCCAGATTGCCGATGGTTTGCGGGTTGGCGCTGGTTTCCGGTGCCGCGCCTTGCACCATTATCGCCTTTCGTTGCTGATACCCCCAGTATCTTGAGATAGCTCTCATACCTGTTCTTGCGAATGAGTCCGTCTCGCACTGCAAGCCTGACTCTGCAGCCTGGCTCGCTCGTGTGAGTGCAGTCAGCAAAGGAGCACTCCGAGGAGTAGGCGCTGAACTCAGGGAAGTGCGACTTCAGCTCCTGTGCGCCGGTCTCTTTCAGGCCGAAGTCTTTGAGCCCTGGAGTGTCAATGATCTCAATGCCAGGCAAAGGCTCGATGAGGATCGAGTAGGTGGTCGTGAACCGGCCTTTCCCTGTCTCCCTTTGCAGCGGAGCGGTCGGTAAGCGCAGACTCGGATTCATGGCGTTTAGCAGTGAACTCTTGCCGACGCCGCTGTGACCTACGAACACGGACCTGCGGCCCTTCAGCAGGGCTGTCAGCTCGTCAACCCCTCGTCTGGTAACGGCGGAGCACAGCACAACCGGCACTCCGATGCCTTCATACGCCTCGAGGTCTGCGAGTTCAGGATAGCGACCCTCGGCGCTCAGAAGGTCAGCCTTGTTAACGCAGATGGCTGCCTCAATGCCGCCCCTCTTGCATGCTATCAGGAACCTGTCGACCAATCCGATTCTAAGCGGAGGCTCTACGATGCTGACAACCAAGACAGCAATGTCGACGTTTGCCGCGAGGACGTGTTCGGAATCACGGCGGCTCGGGTCTACTCTAGATAGCTCTGACCGTCTTGGAAGGACCGACTTGAGGATGCATAGGCCGGTGGAGGGGCAGGTCAGCTGGACTTCGTCGCCTGCACAAAGGTCGTATTTGTTCTGGAACCTGTCTCCGCTGCGCACGATGCAGTCCACGATCTTTCCATCGACGCGGACCTTGCAACCGCCTCGGACGACGGCTGTAACCACTCCGCACAGGACTTGATTTGGGAGGTCGGAGGGGGTGCCAGAGGGGAGGCCCGAGGAGGTGGCCGAGGGGATGCCCGAGGAGATGCCCGAGGGCCGTTCTCGCCGCTTCCGTGCGCTTCGCTTGTCTATGTCTTCACTCACAGCTACAGCCTCTCACAGATAAATGAGCACTTCGATTATAGCAGCCACGCTTTCGAATAGTCAATTTCGCCCATGGCTAGACAGCTGGAGCCATGTACGAAGTCTTCTACACCTTGTTGCTCTCGCTTTATAAATGTTTCATTAATATTCAGTCTGAAAAGTGCGTCCTAGAAGGAGCCGGCGGGAGTTCGTCGAATCCTGGTAGCGATTAGCGTTCAACCTAGGTTTGTACTAGCCGGGTCCTCTGAGGCGTACAGGTAGGAGAGGTGCATTGTGAAGGTAGAGTTCATCAATCCCTTTGCCAAGGCAGTCTTGTCGGTTCTCGAGAAAGAAGTGCCTGCAGATTGGAGCCGTGGTCAGCTGTCGCTGAGGCCTAGTCCGTTTGAAGGGTGGGACATGAACGTCATCATAGGTGTTGCAGGCGATGTAGAGGGACAGGTCATACTTACGATGAGCAGTGCGACTGCGAAGAACATAGTCTCGACAATGATGGGCGAGACTGTGAACGAGCTGGACGAAATCAGCAAGAGCGCCATTGGAGAGCTCGGAAACATGATAACGGGGAACGCATCGATCGCTCTGGCTGAGAACGGCTATCGATCAGTCCTCACCCCTCCTTCTCTGATACAAGGAAAAGAGCTCATAGTGACGACAGTGATGCCAGTCTTGAGCATCCCAATGCGAAGCGAGAAGGGCGATATCACCGTGTGTGTAGCCCTCAGAGATACCAAGAAGCATCATGCAGAGTAGCCCTCGAAGACTGAGGCGTGGTCTGAGTAGATCTGACCATATCTGAGTATATCTGAGCATATCTGAGTATGTATGTGAGCAGTCTTCGAAGGTGCTGAGAGTCTTCGAAGGTGCTGATAGTCTTCGAAGGTGCTGAGAGTCTTCAGAGATGCTGAGAGTCTTCAGAGATGCTGAGAGTCATCAAAGATGATAAGCGGCGGTTTCCGCTTCCATCGAGTGCCCGCACTTGGCGGGCACTGTGTTTTGTACGGGACGTTGTGCTTTGTACGGTTTGTCGTATTCTTGGCGGGGCGCTGCGTCTTGTACGGGGCACTGTGCCTTGCGCAGGGGGCTGTGTTTTGTGCGGGGCGCTAGTTTTGTGCGGGGAGCTGTGCTTTGTACGGCGCGCTGGTCTTGTGCGGGGAGCTGTGCTTTGTACGGGGCGCTGGTCTTGTGCGGGGGCGGCGCCCCGTGTCTTCTACGAGGCGCCATGCGGCACCTTGCACGTAACGCAGAGATGACATGCCGGTGCATAGTCCGCAGGCATCGGCGAATCCTATATGAAGGATTGCCAGACACGAAGGACCGCCAGGGAAGAACGATCGCCAGAGCCCTGGGCTCAGGCCAGTCTGACTGGCTTGGTCGACCGTCCACCCAGGCCCACCGACTCGCAGCAGGAATGGAGGAAACTGCCCATGAGGGAACTGACCCCAAGCGAGATCATCTCGCTTCGGGATCTCCTACAGATGGAAGTCATCGGCATGATGACCGCCCAGGCAATGGATAGGTTTATTAAGGACCCCGAGCTGAAGAATCTGTCCGAATCCGGAATACAGGCAGCTAAGGCAAGGATAGCGGAGCTTCAGAGGTTCATAAGGGAGAACAACATCGTCTCCGTCGAGGAGGTGCATTGATCGTGGGCATCAGAGACATGATCGCGGACATGCGAAAAGGCATGAATGACCACGTTCTCTCCAACTCGATGATGGGATCCGCCAAAGCTCTCGGAACGGCTTACTTGGCTGGTGCTTTCCAGTGTGCCACACCGGAAATCCGCCGCATGTTCATGCAGTTCGCAGACCGAGCAGTTCAAGCACATGCAGCGCTGACAGAACTTTGCCTGCGCAAGGGATGGCACCAAGCATACGATTCTCCGGACGTTCAGCTTAAGGACTGGTACAGCATTTCTACGGGAGTTGTGGCCGTAGACCCCGGGCCAGAGAGGCGGGTTTAGGAACCGACAGCAGGAGCAGAGGCGGACCCAGGACTCAGCGAGAGGAGCAGACGCTGGACTAGCACTCAACAAGAGAAGCCGAAGTCGTAGAGTGTCAATTGCGATGCCCCGGACGATCGCGTTCTTGCGACGCCGGGGTTTACTATGTCGGGAGCAGCGCCCAGCGGTCGGCTCCCAGCGGTCGGCGCCTAGTGGTCGGCGCCCAGCGGTCGGCGCCTAGTGGTCGGCGCCTAGTGGTCGGCGCCCGCGGTTGTCCCCCGCAGTCGTCGGCAGCGATGTCCCCCTGCAAGCGCCGCTTTGTGGCCGGACGTAGTTTCTCAGAACTAGGCGAAGGAAACCAGACCTTGAGAGCCAAATCAGTACACGGCAACCTGTACACCCCTGACCCGACCAGACAGATTGGAGGAGTTGCAGTGAGAGGCCGTGAGGACACCCGCAGGTACGCCGTGGTAGTCGGAAGTGCAAACATGGACTTGGTCGCCACCACCGAACGAGTGCCGGCAGCCGGAGAGACGGTCACAGGCATAGATTTCAGGACTTTTCCTGGTGGGAAGGGCGCTAATCAGGCCGTCGGTGTGGCCAAGCTCGGAGGCAGGTGCTTTCTCATCGGCAAGGTTGGACAGGACGCCTTCGGCGACAGCCTGCTAGCGAGCATTTCAGGCGCGGGAGTGGAAGTTGACAGGGTAGGCAGGGTAAAGGATGCATCTACGGGGATGGCTGTCATTCTGGTGGAATCGGGCGGCGAGAACCGAATAGTCGTGGTTAGGGGCGCAAACGAGCGCGTTCTTCCCTCCGACGTGGACGCAGCCGCAGACATGATCTCGTCGGCTGCAGCGCTTCTCGTGCAGCTCGAGGTGCCGCTGTCGGCGGTATCGCGGGCCGTCCAGATCGCACACGAGGCCGGCGTCAAAGTGATTCTGGATCCTGGACCTGCACCAGCTGAACCGCTTCCTGACTCGCTGTTGGAAATGGTCGACGTTATCACTCCCAATCAACTCGAGGCCTCTGTCCTGACCGGCCTGACCCGTGTGGAATCCCAGTCAGACGCAGAGCGTGCAGGGCGAAGGCTGCTGGAGAAAGGGGTGGGTACTGCCGTTGTGAAGCTCGGTGCGGACGGTGCGGTCGTCGTATCCCGGACACGGGAGCCGGTCGCCATTCCGGGCCATAGGGTGAAAGCTGTGGACACAACGGCAGCTGGCGACACGTTCGCCGCAGCTCTGACCGTCGGCATCATGGAGGGGCTCGACGACGTAGAAGCATGTGTGTTTGCCAACGCAGCCGCCGCGATCTCCGTCCAGCGACCGGGAGCTCAGGCGTCGATACCGACCCGGTCCGAAGTCGATGCGTTTCTGTCACGCCATCCATCCCGGCTCTAGTCATTGGACCAGAGCTGACCGGCTCGAAGCTGAACAACGTATGGGACCAGAGCTGACAGGCTAGAGGCTGAGCATCCCATGGATCAGAGCTGGCCGGCTGAGGGCCGAACACCTGTTGACACACTTTGCACTGTCCTGAGAGGTGCAAGACTGAGGCAACAACGAACGACGGCGCAAGTGGGGTGAGGCCCAGACGCAGCCAGCGCTTGGTGTCGACCTGCGCGACCTGTCGCTTATGTCGCAGTAACCTCTTGGCGTTGGCTTCTGGCAACTGCTGCTCTTCTTGCAGTGAGTGCTTGCTCTCGACGTGCGGTCTGCCGATAGAGCCAGGCCCGCTTCTCAAGATATCGGATTATGGGATTGCTTCTGCGCAGATCACGCAGAGGCAGGAGATTTCTCACCTTCTGAATCATCTTCTTCAGAGTCAAGTCTTCTGGATGAATGACCACAAGCCGGATACCTCTCTTTTCGCAGATCAGTCGCTTCGCCACATCACGCATTTGCTGCTTGACGACGTCCTCAAAGCCGGCGAAGTCCGTCTCCATGTAGTGCTGGGGGCCGTTGAACTCAAGTGCCACTCGGGCATGGGCGTAATAGCGGTCAAGCTCCATCATCTCACGGGTGTATGGGTTCACAAGGAAGCCAGGCGTGGCATTGTCCTGATACTCTCTTGAGGCGACTATCTGTGACAGGAGTTCCCCCATCAATCCCTGTCCGACGTTGTTAGGTCGGCGGATTCGTCTCATTATTCTCCTGATCTCTTTCCGGTACTGCTCGTAGACCGGGTTCTTTACAGTGAAGGTGTATGGACAGAGGTGGTTCTTGCGGGTGCGCTCTATCCAACCGCGGTTAGCCAGCGCATTGGTGGCACGACTGATCGTTTTCAACGCCTTGCCTGTCATTTCTCTGAGCTGCTTGCGGGTATACTTGCCGGTAGGAGGTTTGTACTCAGGTGTTGCTTGGAGCAAACCATACATCACAACTGCCTGAGGTCTGATGGAGCGGTCGTCGAGGAGTTCGCCTGGTATCTCGATGAAGTGACGAGTGTTGGGCTTAGCTGGAGGCAGGACAGGTCTGGCCGGAGACAACTGATACCAGCCTGCGGCCGCAAGCCTGGCAAGCCCCTGGCGGACTGTGGGGCGGGACAGGCCAGTAAGTATCGCGAGTTGAGAGGGCGACGGGCGGCCATGCTTAGTCAGCTCCGGGTACAGGCGCAAGGCTATCCAGACAACCATAGCCGATGCGGTTATTGATGAGTCTAACAGCAAGTCAACAGGCACGCGCACTCTCTCCACAGCACTCATCTCCAAACCAGATTTTAGTGCATAGGTTTGACCAATCAAGTGCGTTTCCCTCGATATTTCACCCCTTCAAGCTGCAAGTTCACCTTCCCGATCCGGGCGCACTGACAGCAATACGGCGATGGAGTTCGCCAACGAAGCAGATGCCTCGAAAGCACCGAGTTCCTCTGTTCTGGCTCCATCGGGCTTGCGATTGAACGCTGATGAGCTGGCGGTTTCTAGCTGACCTCGCGGAGCACTACGGGAGATCTCGACCACATTGCCGACAGTCGGGGCATGTTGCCGGTTGCTGACGCCCCCGCTAGCTAGGGCGAAGCCCTTGTTTTCCACTACTGACGCAGCGGATGGACAGTTGAGTCCTCAGGTTTGGGCGGATCCAATGGTTCAGTCGAACACAAATCCCAATTAACACCATATGGCTGGCGATATTTAGTCGGCCTGGAGAACACTAGTGGGAAGTCTGGGTCACATCATCGGCGATCTGGATCATGCTACCGGCTTCTGACGCCTCCGGTAGTGAGTGCAGAGTTCTTGTTTTCCACCAGTGTCGCGGGGGCTAGATAGGGAGGTCCTCTGGCGTGAGGGAACCGACCTATTCGGTGGAACACAGATTCCAGCTGACTCCATTTAGTCGGTGGGCGATACTAGGGAGAATATGGGTCGCATGACCAGCAGTCTGGGTCATGTCACGGGCTGCTGATGTCTCCGCAAATAGAGGCGGAGTCCGTATTTGCCACTATTACCGCTGGAGCTAGAACGAGAGTACTCAGACCCAAACGAGCCGATTGACTCAGAAGAGCCCAAATGACAATCTGCTCCATTGGGCCGGCGGTTTTGGTCGACCCGGGGAACACTAGGTGAGGATCTGGGTTGCGTTGTCGGCGGCCTGGATCATGCTGCCGGTTGCTGATGTCTCTGCTAGTCGGGGCAAAGTCCTTGTTTCCCACCGCTGCCGCTGAGGCTAGACAGGGGAGTCCTCAGGCATAGGCGAGTCCACCTGCGAAGTGAAGCATGGATTCCAGTCAATGCCATTAGCTGGCGATGCCTAGGCAATCTGGACGACACTAGGAGAGGTCTGGGTCGCATTCCCGGCGTCTCGAGTAGCTCCTAGCAGGAGTGGAGTCCTTGCTTTCCATCGCTATCGCTGGGGCAGGACAACGAGGTGTCGGGGAATGCTCACTCTAGACGTCGGTTGACTCAGTATCATTGGCTTGGTATACTTATATACGGATATTCCAATCGGTTTATAGGGTTTTGTCCTCTGATCAGTGCAAGTGCGCCCGCAATCCAACCGAGTGCGCCCGCATCTCTGCAGTTAGAGGGTGCATGCGAAGAAGAGGTGTATCAGATGGTTTCTCGTGTCCACGATGATGTGACAAGTCTTATCGGTCGGACCCCTGTGGTCAGACTGAGACGAATCCCCGGTCCAGGCTCTGCGGAGATACTGGTGAAGCTAGAGAGCTTCAACCCTGGTGGCAGTGTCAAGGATCGCATTGCACTGGCCATGGTTGAGGCGGCTGAGAGAGAGGGCCGACTGCGACCCGGAGCGACCATCGTGGAGCCCACAAGCGGCAACACCGGGGTCGGACTCGCGATGGTAGCTGCAGCTAAGGGATACCGCCTCATTCTGACAATGCCCGAGACCATGAGTGTCGAGAGACGGCGGCTGCTTCAGGCATACGGTGCAGATCTCGTTCTGACGCCTGGAGCTGAAGGGATGCCCGGGGCAATCAGAAAGGCCCAAGAGATAGTCAAAGAGCAGCCAGACTGCTTCATGCCTCAGCAGTTTGAAAACCCTTCAAACCCGGAGGTCCACAGGACAACCACGGCTCGGGAGATCCTCGAGCAGACTGACCGGCGCCTCGACGCGTTTGTGTCGGGAGTTGGAACCGGTGGGACCGTCACGGGCGTTGGAGAAGTCCTGAAGAAGGAGATCCCCGGGGCTTGGGTCATTGCGGTCGAGCCTGCAGACTCGCCTGTTCTGTCCGGCGGCAATCCGGGCCCCCACAAGGTCCAGGGGATCGGTGCAGGGTTCATTCCTCGTGTCCTCAACACTGCAGTGTATGACAGAGTCATTCAGGTGAAGTCGGATGATGCATTTGCAATGGCTTCACGCTTGGCCAGGGAAGAAGGCATCTTAGCAGGCATTTCCTCCGGAGCTGCGACAGTGGCGGCTGTCCAGATCGCCGAGGAGCTTGGCACGGGAAAGAGAGTGTTGGCAGTTCTGCCGGATACGGGTGAGCGATACCTGTCGATTGAGAACATGTTTAGTTGAGAATGCTGGCCTGAACGGGGCGAAGCGCCGGTCAGGCCGCACGGAGTGCTGGTCCGAGCCGGGCACAGCGGCGGCCAGGGCGGACGGAGTGCAGGTGCAAGCCGGGCGAACCGGCGGCTCAGGCAAGGCAGAACACCGACTCGAGCAGGGCAGAGCGCCAGCCGGGTTGGATAGAGAGCTGGTCCGATCCGGGCAGAGCGGTGGCCAAGGCCAGACACAGTGCCGGCCCAAGCTAGACAAGCCGGCGGCTCAAACAATACACAGTGACAGCCCAAACAAGACACGAAGGCAGTGATGGCCATGAGGACGTCTACAAAGGGGCGCTACGGGGTGCGAGCGATGGTGGACCTAGTGAGGCACCAAGGGCCCGAGCCTGTGCGCCTTCGAGACATAGCCGAAAGGCAGGGCATTTCAGATCATTATCTCGAGCAGCTCTTCTCAAGCCTTCGCAAGGCGGGTCTTGTCAGGAGCGTCAGAGGAACCAAGGGCGGATACGAGCTGGTCGGCGATCCGTCTGAAGTGACCGTCGGCGACATCCTGAGAGTCCTTGAGGGTCCGATCGGTCCGGTCGAGTGCGTTGAAGATGAGGACTCGTTGACCCACTGTGACAGGGGAGATGTGTGCGCAACCCGTCTCCTTTGGAAGAGACTGCATGATGCGATAGCGAGCGTGGTAGACAGCACGACTCTAGCGGATCTCGTTGAGGAGGCCTCGCGACTCGAGCAGAAGACAGCCCCGCCTATGTACTACATTTAGCTGGCCGGTTTCGGCCGGACCCGGCGGGAGGCCAGCCCAGGCGAGACCCCAGCCGAGGTGAGGCGTCGGCGTAGGCGAGAAGCTGGCCCGGGCGAGAAGCGGGCACGAACGAGAAACCGGTCTGGGCGAGGCGCCGGCGAAGCGGGAAGCGGGCACGGGCGAGAAGCGAGCTCAGGTGAGAAGCTAGCTTAGGAGACAAACCGGCCCAGGCCAGAAGTCGGCCTGGGCCAGATGCTATCCATTGCGAGCAGCCAATCGGCACGGGACGCCAGCGTAGGCGAGGCGTCGGCGTGGGCGGGAAGCCGGTCTGGGCGACAGGCGGGCGAGAGCTAGAAGCCGGCCCGGCGAGAAGCCGCCGAGAGCGAGAAGCCAGTCTGGGCGACAGACAGGCGAGGGCAAGAACCGAGCCCAGGCGAGCAGTCGGTTTAGGCGACAGGCTGGTCTAGGCGACTTGCCAGCCACGGCAGGAGGCTAGCTCACCATTCCTGTCCCGTCAGTTCTCCGTCTCTGTAGTGCCTCAGGTTCTGTCTGTCTAGAGCCTCAGGTTCTGTCTCTCTAGGGCATCAGATTCTGTCTCTCTTTAGCCTTAGGTTCTTTGTGTCTTCTCTTCTCAGCCTCAGATCCTATGCCCCTTCAACCTCAGCGAGTTCGTGACGACACTCACAGAGCTCATTGCCATGGCAGCGCCGGCCAGGATCGGCGACAGGTATCCGAGCGCAGCCAGCGGGATGCCTACGGTGTTGTAGGCGAATGCCCAGAAGAGGTTCTGTTTGACTACCCGCATCGTGTGCCGCGACAGCCGAATGGCCGCCGGAATCCCTCGCAGATCCCCGCTGATCAGGGTGATGTCTGCGGCCTCCATGGCGACGTCCGTCCCGGTGCCTATTGCGATCCCAACGTCCGCCTCGACCAGAGCAGGAGCATCGTTGATCCCGTCGCCCACCATGGCCACATTTCGGCCCTTACTCCTGAGTCGCTGGATTTCGTCAGCCTTGCGCTCAGGAAGCACGCCAGCGATGACCTCATCTATTCCAACCTGGGCTGCGATCGCCCTGGCGGTTCGTTCGTTGTCGCCAGTCAGCATGTATACCTGAATCCCGAGGTTCTTCAGCGCACGTATAGCCGCGGCAGACGTTTCCTTAACTGTATCTGCGACAGCCAGCAATCCTACCACCTGTTGGCCAGCTGCAACGATCATCGCAGTCTTGCCCTGGTTCTCGAGTTCGGAGAGCTGACCTGAAGCCGAACTCACGTCAATTCCAGAGTCCGCCATCAGCCTGCTGCTTCCCACGAGCACCTGCTTGCCTTCGACGTTCGCTCTCACACCCTGGCCCGGAACAGCACTGAAGTCCTCGGAGGGAGGCATGTCAATGCCCTCTTCGCTGGCCCACCGGACGATTGCGGCTCCGAGGGGATGCTCTGAGTTGCGCTCAGCAGCTGCAGCCAGCCTGAGGACCTCCTCCCGTGAGAGTCCAATGCCGATCACGTCGGTCACTTCGGGCTCGCCCTTTGTGATTGTGCCGGTCTTGTCGAGCACCACGGTGTCGATCTTGTGGGCCTTTTCCAGGCGCTCGCCGTTTCTGATCAAGATCCCGCTTTCAGCTCCTTTGCCTGTTCCCACCATTATCGCTGTCGGCGTGGCCAGACCCAGAGCACATGGACACGCGATGACAAGAACAGCAGTGAACCGAGTCAGTGCTGCGGCAAGGCCATGGCCCGTAGCATACCAGGCAATGAACGTCAGCACAGCTACAACCACCACTGCGGGAACGAAGTAGCTCGATACCAAATCAGCCAATCGCTCCACAGGAGCCTTCGTCTCCTGTGCTTCTTCCACCATCCTAATGATCCGGGCAAGGACTGTGTCCTTGCCGACTTTGGTAGCTCTGTATTTGAACGATCCGTGCTTGTTGATGGTCGCACCGACGACCTCGTCGCCAACAGACTTGTCCACCGGAACGCTTTCGCCGGTGAGCATAGATTCATCAATGGCCGATGCGCCCTCAATTATCACGCCGTCGACAGGCAGTTTCTCGCCCGGACGGACGACAACGATGTCGCCCGGGACGACCTCACTTACTGGGATGTCGACCTCCTTGCCGTTCCTTACGACTCTTGCCGTTCTCGCCTGCAGACCGATGAGCTTGCGGATCGCTTCCGATGTCCTTCCCCTCGCTATCGCCTCGAGCAGTCTTCCGAGGAGAATCAAGGTGATTACCAGTGCAGACGTTTCGAAGTAGATATCGCCCTCCCCGAAGAACGTGATCACCGTGCTGTACACATAAGCTGCCGTGGTGCCGAGGGCGATGAGAACGTCCATGTTGGCGCCGCCTGACCTCAACGCCCTATAGCTTCCCAGGTAGAACTGCGACCCTGCGATCAACTGCACCGGCGTGGCGAGTGCGAACTGCAGATACGGGTTCATCAGGAAGTGCCCGACATGCAAGTCGAGCAGGTCAACCAGCATTCCGAGGAGCAGAGGAAGGGAAAGCGCTGCGGAAAGCACGAAAGCAAATGCCCGAGTCCTGAGCATCTTCTCCCTCTCGAGCGCCTCTCTGTCTCTTGCCTCTTCTACCTCTACGATTTCTGTAGCGCCATAGCCCAGGTCTGACACAGCTTCGGCCAACGCATCGGCGCTGACCAGCTTTGGATCGTGCGTGACCGTAGCCCGCTCAGTCGCGAGGTTGACGACTGCACTAGAGACGCCCTCCATCCCACTGAGCGCGGTCTCTACCCTCCTAGCGCACGCCGCACAGTGCATGCCGGTGATGCTGAGCGAGGTCTGTTTGGTTGCGCCCTGTTGTGTTTTGCTGTCGCCGCTAACTGGCATTCTTTCACCTCCCGATCGGTCACTTTTTGCCCTATCACTTCTTGCTCTATCGCTTCTTGCTATGTCACGTCCTGCTCTATCGCTTCTTGCCCGATCGCTTTTTGCTCTATCGCTTCTTGCTATGTCACGCCCTACTCTATCTCTTCTTGCCTTGTCTCCTCTCACTGTGTCTTCTCTCATGGTGTCTTCCTCCTATACCTCCTGACTCCCAGGCTGCTTGGCAGATGGTCCGTGCGGCCTATAGATCCTCGCGCTGGAACTTCACGATCGATACTGCAAGCATCAGTGCCACAGTTGCAGGCACCATAAACAGCGCCAGGGGAGAGGTGAGCGAGCCTTCGAATACGTATGCTCTAGCTAAGTCTGTGAAACCCCACGGTGTGACATACACAAGCTCAGGTATCAGAGAAATGAGGAGGTCCTGGCCAAACAGCAAGGCGAGCGGAATGCCGATCACCGGGCTCTTGCGCCTGAAGAAGGCGCCAAGGAGCAGCGTGAGCGCGAGGTTGAACGTCAGGCCCTCGAAGAGGATCAGCATCGCGATAGGGAACCGCACTAATGAAAGCCTGGATCCAGCAATCGCCCAGATTTCCGCATAGGCTACCATCCCAGGTATCAGAACAGCGGTAACAAGAATGCCTGTTGCATTCGACACGAACTTCGCCAGTATGAAAGCTACTCTAGACAGCGGCTTCGACAGGATGAATGCTGCGGTTCCGAGGTCCCTTTCCCCTATGATGGCATCGAGAGCCGCGATCGCCACTCCGACTGCGACGAACATGGCTGTTAGCTGCGTGTACACTTCGACGCCGAATGTGAGGAGACGCAGAGGCGCGGCCCCGCTCGCTCTTTCAGTCAGCATCGCCATGAGCAAGATGCCATTGATCAGCCCGATCCATATTGAGATGGACTTCACCAATTCGAATCCGCCGAACCACTCTGCCAACTCCTTGCGAGCCAGGTTGAAGAGGCCGGTGCGCCATCCTGCCGGCCTGACCGGCATTAAGGTTTCGGCGCTTGTGTGTGCGCTGCTCATTGCTCTTCGCCCCTCTCAACCAATCGGACGAACACGTCCTCCAGATCGTGTCGCCTCCGCCCGAAGTTAGTGACTACGACGTCGTCGCTGCTGAGAACCGCCCTCAGCAGCTCGCGCTCTGCTGTGGGTTCGTCCGACACGGCGACACTCCACGCCTCGGAGGCGCCTGCATCTGCCGGGACCGCTTCGCGGCTGATTGTCCTGATCCAGGGCAAGGTGCCAATGCGGCTATGCACGGCATCCAGATCGCCTCGCAGAGTCATGGTGAACGTCACGGATTCGGTGCCCGCAAGCAGCTCGTCTATGGGTGCCTGGGCAACGAGTTCGCCCTTGTTCATGATGGCAACTGTGTCGCTGACCCGCTGCACGTCCGAGAGAATGTGCGTGGAGTAGAGAATCGTCGTGTGCTTGCGGAGACGTTCCATAATGGTTAGAACGTCCCTTCGGCCCATCGGATCCAGTGAAGCGGCGGGCTCGTCGAGTATTAGCAGGTCAGGGTAGTTGATCTGCGCCTGCGCGATGCCCAAGCGCTGCCGTTCGCCGCCGGAGAAAGACCCGACCTGCCTGTCAGCCAGGTCGGTCAGTCCGACCAGCTCAAGTGTCTCGTCAATCCTGTCGTCAATCACACTCTTAGGTCCCGAGTAGAAGAAATGCGCGACGAACTCGAGCGTCTGCCGCGCAGTCATTTTCCCGTAGAAGCGTGGATCCTGGGCGAGGTAGCCGACGCGGCTTCGGATGTCGACGCTCTGCTCTTGGACGTCAAGGCCGAACACCTTCGCCGAGCCGCCCGTTGGCCTGGTCAGTCCGAGCAGCATCTTAATGGTCGTCGACTTGCCCGCCCCGTTTGGCCCGAGAAATGCGAAGATCGAGTGTTGCTTTACCCTGAGGTCAAGTGACTTGACCGCCTGAATCTGACCGTAGGATTTGCTAAGCCCAATCGTCTCGACTACTATGTTTCCGTTTGGCAGGCTGCTCCTTGTGCTCCCGATTGGCGCGCTGCCGCTTGGCAGACTGCTAGTTGTGCTCCCGACCAGCGCGCTGCCGCGGGTGCTTGCTTGTGGCACGCTGCCACTGGTGCCTCCTTGTGGCGAGCTGCCACTGGTGCCTCCTTGCGGCGAGCTGCCACTGGTGCCTCCTTGCGGCGAGCTGGCATTAGTGTTTCCTTGTGGCGAGCTGCTCGTTGCATTTTCATTTGACAAGCTGGTCACTATCTGGACCGCCCCATTCCGTCTCAAGTTCAAGCTCCAGAGTCGTGTTTCCAGCCCTCGGATTTCGGAACTCAGACCCCAGTTTTTTGCTGTCTCAAGCATACAGGTACTGCGCCATGCAGTCAACGGTAGGAAGCAGGAGGGACGTCTGAGCCATCTACGCTGTAGCCTCCTTCCGCACAGGAATGCAGGCTGGTTCCGCTTCAGCCCAATGCAGGCTGGCTCCGCTTCGGCCCAATGGCGACTGGTCCTGCTTCAGCCCTTCGTTGCCTTGCCACAGCGATGGCAGTGGAAAGAAAGGTCGCAGCCTAAATTGGCAGGGGCGCCAGTGACCGGCAACGTGATCCAGATCTCTGGCAACTTGACCCAGGTCTCTGGAAACGTGATCCAGATCTCTGGCAACGCGATCCAGTTGTCCTCCTGGTTTCCTCCATGTCGGCCAGAAACAGCCAGATAAACGGAGTGAACTGGAACGCATGTCGGACTGAATGTTGGACTGAGCCGGCGGGCTGGCTCGTGTGTGAATACTTGCTTTCTGGCTTCGACGGCGGCGGTGGAAAGAACGGACTCAAGGTCCATCAGCAGCGACTCCGGCCAGTGGCAACGCTGCCCAGATCTTCCCTAGTGTCTTCCTGATCGAGCAGGAGTTGACAGACAGATTGAGCAAATTAGGAACGCAGCCGGATGGTTGCTCCAGATAGTCACCCGTCTAGAGCACCGCTTGAGTCCTCTTTTTCCACGCGATGAGGCCGGCAAGGGAAACACCTGACCTCCAGCCATGACACGGAGGAGAGACTGGCTCACGCTTTAGGTTTGGAGGGATTTGATCGAGTCGTGTCAAAGACTTACGCACTTGACACTGTGGAGGGACTGCTATGGCAGACAGGTATGTGATCGGAGTCGACTATGGAACTGACTCGGTGAGAGCTGTGGTGGTGAATGTCCGAACAGGCAAAGAAGAGGCCACCGAGGTCGCTGTCTACCGACGATGGAGTGAAGGTCTATACTGCGATCCCGGCCGCAATCAATTCCGTCAGCACCCGCTTGATTACATCGAAGGGCTGGAGGCATGTGTCAAAGGAGCGCTGGCCAAGCTCCCGGCTGGTTCAGGCGAGAGAGTGATCGGCATAGGAATCGACACCACCGGGTCGACCCCCTGCGCTGTGGACAAAAGCGGAACTCCACTCGCCCTGCACGAGGAGTTCTCAGACAACCCGAACGCCATGTTCATCCTGTGGAAGGATCACACGGCCGTAGATGAAGCGGCCCTGATCAACGAGGTTGCGAAGACGTGGGGCGGCACCGACTTCACCAAGTACGAGGGAGGAGTCTATTCCTCTGAGTGGTTCTGGGCCAAGATCCTGCATACATTGAGGCATGACAGCAAGGTCCGCCAAGCTGCCTATTCATGGGTTGAGCACTGCGATTACCTTCCCGCCTTGCTGACCGGGACAACTGACCCTCTCAAGATGAAGAGGAGCAGATGTGCAGCAGGGCACAAGGCAATGTGGCATGCGGAGTGGGATGGCCTGCCGTCTGAGGAGTTCCTGACGAGAATCGACCCGCTGTTAGCAGGACTGAGAGAGCGCCTGTTCACTGAGACCTATACCTCGGACGTCAGTGCGGGCGGGCTGGTCAGGGAGTGGGCGGACCGTCTGGGCCTGCCGGCGGGCATTGCCGTTGCAGTCGGTGCGTTCGACGCACACATGGGGGCAGTCGGCGGAGGGATAGTCGAGAAGGCTCTGACGAAGATCATGGGCACATCTACGTGCGACATGATGATCGCCCCATACGATGTCATCGGAGACAAGCTGATTGCGGGCATTTGCGGACAGGTCGATGGGTCCATTATACCGGGAATGATTGGGCTCGAGGCGGGGCAGTCTGCGTTCGGAGACGTATACGCGTGGTTCAGAGAGATCCTCTGCTGGCCGATCAACTCCGTTTTGCCGACGGTTGCAGGGATCGCTCCCGAAGCCTTGGCTCAGATCAGGAGGGACGCCCGCAGTCGAATGCTCGTTCAACTGACCGAGGAGGCCTCCAAGCTCGAACCTGGTGCCACCTCGCTGGTGGCGCTCGACTGGCTCAACGGGCGCAGGACTCCGTTCGCAAACCAGACGCTCAAAGGCGCAGTCGCAGGACTGACTCTCGGCACGACTGCACCGGCCATCTTCAGAGCGCTGGTAGAGGCGACCGCCTTTGGAGCGAGGGCGATTGTCGACAGGTTTGCCGCAGAGGGTGTGGAGATAGACCAGGTCATTGCGTTGGGCGGAATTCCTCAGAAGAACGACTTGGTAATGCAGATCACCTCGGACGTGCTTCGAATGCCCATCAATGTAGCTGCGGCAGAGCAGGCCTGTGCACTCGGTGCGGCCATGTTCGGTGCGGTGGCGGCCGGCGCTTTCAGGTCAGTAGAGGAAGCGCAGCGGGAGATGGGGAGCGGGTTCAGCAGGACGTTCAAGCCGATAGACCGCAACGCCGATATCTACGACAAGCTCTACAAGGAATACCTGTCGATGGGCGAGGCACTAGAGGGGCAGCTCAGCAGACTGTAGCGACGCGATTAGGCATAGCCGCACCCGTGTCTAGGCACAATACCCAATAGCGTAGATGATTGGGCTCGGGTTCGGGTTCGGGCTCGGACTTGGGCTCGAATCTGAAGGAACTGCGCGACGGGGTGCGGCCATGCCAGTAACAAGAAAACAGGGGGACGCGTTCGTTTGGTGGATTGTGTCCGGGATTCTGGGTGTCTTGGCTCAGGATGCCTTTTGGCTGGCACTTAGGCTTGCAGGCCTTGCCGACACCCACGTCTGGGATGTCGCAGCATCACTTGCCGTCTCGTCGGCGGAGGCTGGCTGCGTTGCTGCCATGATCGTCGGAGGTCTGCTTGACCTGGTTATCGGCGGCCTCTTCGCCATACTGATCGGAGTCCTCCTCGAATGGAGAGGGTCTTCAGCCTACCTAGTCAAAGGACTGACGGTGGGGCTCGGGGCTTGGGTTTTCTGCTACGGGATCCTGATCCACAACCTCCCCTTCTTCGTCGAGAGAGACCTGGTCCATCTCTCTGAAATGATTGGCTCCTTCTTCGGACACGCGATCTACGGTGCCGTAACCGTTACTGTGTATGTGAAGTGGCTGTCGAGGTACGTGGAAGGACCGCAGGATCAGTAGGCTCTGCCGGCTCGTCCATTGTTCGGGGACCATGCGAGCTGTGAGGGGGCCATGCGAGCTGTGCGGGCGCTGTCGGACTCGGTGGGCTGTGCAGGCTCTGCATGGCAGGGCGGGCTTGATAGGCTCAACGGACTTTCGGAGGCGCTTTGGCAGGGCGCTTCGGACAGGAGCGTCGACAGGACCTCTGGGCAGGCAGTCTCGGAGGGCATCTTAGCAGAGCGTCTCGGCCGGGCGGGTCGGAGGCGAGCCTAGGCGTGGCGGGTCGTCAGGGGGCCTGTGCAGGGCGTCTTTGGGGGCCAGTCAGGGCAAGGCATCTCGGCAGGGAGCCTGGGCAGGACCTGGCGGCAGAGCGCCTTGTCGCTGCAGGAAATAGGGAATTCGGAATCCGGGGAGTTGACCAGATAGGTGGGCCGTCGTCAGCGAACCAAGACGAGCTCGTTTGGGACTTCAGGTCGCATAAGCCACGATTCGTCTGCGTTTTACAACAGCAGGCTTTACAGTCAGTTCAGTGTGCCCGCATCCGTCGAGTACGTTGAAAACCCTATCGACGACTCCGTGCTTGACAAGATCTATTGCAAATCCAGTGAGACCATGGAGGAGATCCCTGACTCCTCTATTCACCTTATGGTCACCTCACCTCCGTACAACGTCAGGAAGGAATACGACGACGACCTGTCCCTGGACCAGTATCGTAATCTGCTCAGACGAGTAATGGCTGAAACCTACCGCAAGCTGGTGACCGGCGGGAGAGCTTGCGTGAACATTGCCAATATTGGCCGAAAACCATATATCCCGCTCCATGCTCTGATCATCGAGGACATGCTTTCCCTCGGCTACTACATGAGAGGCGAGATCATCTGGAACAAGGGATCGAGTGCAGGAACGTCGACTGCCTGGGGTAGCTGGCGATCGGCGGCGAACCCGGTGCTGCGTGACGTGCACGAATACATCCTTGTCTTCTCGAAGGGATCGTTCTCGCGGCCGAGCCGCGGGAGAGTCAGCACGATAGAGGCGGAGGAATTCCTCAGCTGGACGAAGAGCGTATGGACGTTCCCGTCGGTGTCTGCCAAGAGCGTAGGCCATCCTGCCCCATTTCCCGAGGAACTGCCATGGCGCTTGATACAGCTATACACCTTTGAGCAAGACGTCGTGCTCGATCCGTTCTGCGGGAGCGGAACCACCTGTTTAGCTGCGCTGAAAGCTGGCAGGCGGTACATCGGATATGACACGTGCCAGGAGTATGTCGACCTGGCACGACGGAGGATCAGTGACCTCGCGCAGGAGACGAGATGACTTGGAGACATCTCTATCCACTATCGCCTGACTGCCATCTTCTGACTGCCATCGCTTGACCGCCATCCGCTCAACCGCTGTCGTCCAACCGCCATCGCCTGACCGCCATCCACTCAACCGCTGCCCCCTGACTGCCATCGCTCAGCCGCTGTCGCGCAGCCGCCCAACCGCTGTCGCCTGACCGCCACCGCCTAACCGCCATCGCCCAACCGCCATCGCCCAACCGCCATCGCCCAACCACCATCGCCCAACCACTGTCGCCCAGCCACCATCGCCTAACCGCCCAAGAGCCGAGTCGCGATCAGACCGATCACACCTGCAGCAAGAAGGTAGTATAGCAGCGGTGCGAGGACCCTTCTCATGGTCCTGCCTTCTCCTCCCATCAGCCCCACAACTGCAGATGCTGCCACGACGTTGTGGATGCTCACGATGTTGCCGGCCGCGCCTCCGACCGCCTGAAGGGCAACGATGGTCAAAGGGTCTGCACCGATCCGCTGCGCCACGCCGAACTGGAAAAGCGAGAACATCATGTTCGAGAACGTATTGCTTCCTGCAAAGAAAGCCCCTACCGCCCCGATCGTGGGAGCTACCAACGGCCAGATGCCACGCGCCATGCGAGCCGCCGCGTCTGCGAGGAGCAGGGGCATGCTCAGCATGTCGAGGGGATTGTAGCCGGTATTGATGAAGATGCGAACGAGAGGCACGACAAAGGCCATAGCGATTAGGGGGTCTCGAAGGTTTCCTGCGCTTTGCTGAAGAGCCGTGCGGAATTGACGCCAGTTCATCTTGTGGAGGCCAAGCGTGACTAGACTCGTGAACAACAACATCGTGCCCGGGAGATACAGCGGGGTAGTGCTGATTCCTATCGGACTGCCTAGCACGTTGTTGAATGAGAGGTCCGCAGCCTTGAGCCATCCGCCGAGCGGGAACACGGGGAGCCTAGACGTAACCAGCAGCAGCGTGAGGATCGCATAGGGCGTCCACGCGAACCATAGAGGCATGCTCTTAGACGGACCGATCCTCTCAACGCGAGAGCGCTCGGGCGTGTCTGCGAAGCGCCAGGGCTCAGACGGGCGGAACCATCGGCTTCTGGCAGCCAGGATAGTAACCGGGAGACTGATTAGGCCTCCAACGAGTGACGGGAATTCGGGTCCGAGGAATCGTGCAGCCACTACGTAGGGCACGCAGAACGAGACACCGGCTAAAGCCGCCACTCGCCAGACCTGAAGCCCTTCCTTCCAGCTCTTCTTGCGGCCGAAAAACCTCGTCAACACCATGGAGAGAACTAGAGGCATGAACAACCCTATGATTCCGTGAATGATGGCTACCCGTCCGCCTATCAGTCTGACGTACTCAGCGAAGGTGACACCTAGACGAGCTGCTTCAGCGTGGACGAGCGGGTTGTCGAGTCCGGTATTGACCCCGATCAATATGGGTGTCCCGACAGCGCCAAAGGAGACAGCGGTGCTCTGGATGATCAGGCCGGTGGTGATGGCTGCCGCAGCCGGAAAGCCCAAAGCGACGAGAAGCGGTCCTACCACAGCTGCAGGGGTCCCAAACCCACTGGCTCCTTCTATGAAGCTCCCGAAAGCCCACCCAACGATGATCGCTTGGATCCTCGGATCAGGACTGAGCCTGACGAACCCTGCCTTTATCCGGTCAATGGCTCCACTCTGCTCCAGAGTCCTCAAGAGGAGCACGGCCCCGAAGACGATGTAGATGACCTCCAAGGCTACTACCAGACCCTGCAGAATCGAGGCTCCCCATACCCTGGCATCTACCCGCCAGGCGAACACAGCGACTATCCATGTGACGACGAAGGCGACAGGCATGGCTTGTCGGGCAGGCCACTGAAGCCACAGGAGCAGGACGAGGATCACGACCAGAGGCGACAATGCAAGCACTTCATACGCTATGTAACTCATGCAAGCCCTCCGTGTTCGGTGTGTCCTCTTCAGTGTATTCTCTACAGATTGATCATGATGGCAGACACACGGCTAGTATGCGGCGAAACACCTGTCGCTAGACTTTCGACGATTGGGCCCTTGCACCTCTCGGTTTTGCTGTATAATTGAAATAAGGGTGACTTCACAGAATGGCGTCGAAAAGCAGCATTCTATAGCGAATTGCGGAAGCGACGTCGCTAAGCGGCATCCCAGATCGAGAGGGTCATCCTGACTGCCAACTGACGTGACCGTGACCGATTGCGGTCGGGTAGGGTACCGTCTAGCCGCAATCGCCCTGGCTCTGGCTGGCGCAGCGAATCGCCGTTGCGCCGGGCAACTACTGTTACGGAAAGCGTGGAATGCGAATGCGCTATGAACTTATCGGCCTCAGTATGGATTACTCGCGGCGACGGTCTACCACTGTAAGCCCTCTCCAAGGGGTGCTGGCCCTCCTGGTGGTCGCAGCTATAGCGGTGGCAACGGCGTGGAGTATGATCCCTCCAGAACCCTTGGGAAGCGACGCGTGGCCCGAAGCGTTTTCCGCCGAACGAGCTCTGACCGATATCTCAGCCATGGTGGCAGTTGGTCCTCATCCCACGGGCTCTGAAGCGCTGGAACAAGTCAGGGAATACCTCATTCAGCGGCTAAAGGACATCGGCTATTCGCCGCACGTTCAGTATGAGTGGGTCAGGCCCCGCATAAGGGGCACCGAGAGTGGCAGAAGAGCTGAATCGGTGCTGGTTCACAACATCCTGGCGCGTCTGGACTCGGGGAAAACCGGACCTGCGCTGATGGTCACTGCGCACTACGACTCTGTGCCTTACGGTCCCGGGGCCATGGACGATGCCGCTGGAGTGGCAGTCGTCCTCCAGATTGCAGAGGCATTGTACGGCGCTGACATTCAGAATCCAATCATCTTTCACCTGTCCGATGGCGAGGAGCTGGGACTCCTCGGAGCTGAGGCGTTCGTAGCTTACCATCCGTGGGCTGAAGACGTCGAGATGGTGATCAACCTCGAATCCCGCGGAACCAGCGGTCTGGGGCTGATGTTTGAGACAGGAGAAGGCAACAAAGAACTAGTCCGCCTGTTTGGGCAGATGGTTCAGAGGCCGGTTGGATCGTCAACCTTCTATTCGTTATACAAGCAGCTTCCGAACGATACGGACTTCACAGTGTACAAGCAGGCGGGCAAGGTGGGCATGAACTTCGCCAACATCGGCACTCCCCGTAACTACCACACTGCGAACGACAACCTCGAGAACCTCGATCCACGCACGCTCCAACACCTTGGCGACACTGTCATGAGTCTTGTAAAGGGTTTGGCAAGCGCTGATATGGAGAGCCTGAAGTCCGACAGCGACAGCGTGTTCTTCGATTTGTTCTCGAGGTGGCTTGTGCACTACCCTGAGGCGTTCGTTCTACCTCTTGCCGCACTTGCTCTGGTCATCTCGTTGTTTGCGCTGTCCCGTGTGGGGTTGCTGCAGCGAGAGAGGCCTGTGCTCAGCCTAGTTGTGGGCAGCATAGGGTTCTTGGTCTCGGCCGCGGCCGCACTTGTGGTCGGGCTCGGGGCCATTGCGCTGATTAGGTTGGTTTTGCCTGAAGCACGCGCCACCGGCTTCCTGGAACACCATGTGCCGGCGGCCGCAGCTGTGTTGTCTGCGATGGCCGCAGGAGCGCTTGCCGCCCTGGCAGGCATGATGCATGTATCCGGACTGGCCGGCCTCTGGGGTGGGGCACTCGTGTGGTGGAACGCCGCAGTCATCGCAAGCGCCATCTTCCTTCCGGGGGTCACCTATCTATTCGTCTTCCCAGTGATCGCGTGCGCTGCAGGGCTCGCTGTCTTGTCCATAGTAGGTCCATCATCCGGCTGGTCCTACTTCGCGGCATTGCTGCCAGGGATAGCACTGACGTCGGTTCTGTGGCTCCCGTATGCGGGATTGCTGACGCTCATGGGCGGGCCGCTGACGCCGTTCCCCGTCGTTCCGGTCGTGTTGGTGGCCAGTGTCGCGGGGCCGATGCTCGTGGGCCAGAGGGGCGTCATTCGCTGGATTCCCGCGGTTGCTCTGGGATTGGTGTCCGTCGTATGCGTGGCATTGACGTACTTCCAGTCGGTGTGAGGGAGGGCGAGCCATGCAAATAACAGATCCAGGGGCATTTGAGGACTTCCTGCACGGGAAGAAAGACTCGTGCATGCGGACCGTGATCATAAAGCCAAACGGCGAGATTGTTGTCCCGGACGATGAGGAATTCGAGGAAGTCTCTCGGAGACTGAACGCCAAGCCGGGCAACATGACTATCTACACCAAGGGGTATGAGCAGCAAGATATCGATGAGTTCATCAAGCAACTCCAGCAGAGTGGAGTCACGATGCTTGTTGACGTACGAGAGATACCCATAAGTAGAAAGCGGGGCTTTTCAAAGACATCCCTTCTCGAGCACCTGTCGCGCAACGGGATTAAGTACGTCCACCTAAGAGAGCTTGGATGTCCGACTCCGATACGGCGCAAGCTTCAGGAAACTGGTGATTACGATAGCTGCTTCGAAATGTATCGCGAATACCTGAGGCAGAATCCCTTAGGGCTCATGAAGCTCAAGGGACTCGCCCGCCACTGGACTGTCTGCCTGATGTGCTTCGAGAAAGATCCCCCCAGATGCCATCGAAGTGTGATCGTCGATGAGCTCCTTCGCGCCGGCGGTGTAGAGGCGCGCCATCTGTAGGTCAGGGGCCGTTTGATTCCAGCAGACCTCAACTCGATGTACCAGACAGGGCACTGTTGATACTGCACTATGCCACCACCACCAACCCGTGACAGCTTTATTCGGAGGTATCCGCAACGCCAGTACCTGCGAGGGTACGGACGTAGGAGGAGACCGGATATATGGGCGATTTGCTGGAGTTTCTCCTGCAAAATGGCGGGAGCAGCATAGAGTCAGGCGCGAGATCCTGCATGAGGACAGAGCAAGCAGCCATATGGTAGCGTTGCAGAATGAAATCCTGAGCAGACCTAAAGTGCGCAAAATACTAGCTGCTCAACACGACGATGGATGGATTGGCAATGAACTGCACGGCGTGTATGTGCAGGGGCTAGACTCGAGTGTTTCGTACTTGTTAGGCAGCGGTGTCGAAAGGGATTCGCCCCCTATGAAGAGGGTTGCTCAGGCTCTGCTTGCAGATGAGACACAAGGAAAGCCCTACAGAACCACGTTTAGGGGTGGGGATGCACTGGATAGAGGCGGCCGCGGCGGAAACAAAGCCGTAAGAGCGGGGGTATTAGCGGACTTGGGTGAAGAGGACAACGCCCTCGTGCAAGATGAACTCAAGACAGTCATCACCTACCTAAGGGATTCGCTATCGTATAACACGGTTGATGACTTCTCAGTTACGAACAAGAGAGGGATTAGGTATTACAAGGAAAATGCGCATTTCCCCGGAGCCAATCACATTGACCTACTAAGTGCTACCCAAAGTTGGAGAACCACAGAAAACATGGAATTGGTCAAGACGTCGCTACCCTATTGCATGAAGATAATGAGGGGTCAAAGTGTCAGCCCAACGTTCAAATCGGGCAGTCATTTTGTCGCACCGTTCAATTTCAACTGGCATCTAGGCGATTTCCGCATCGAAGATGTTAATCCGGATTCATATGCACTCGTTTGGTGGTTACGAAGCCTATATGGGCTGTCAACACTCGGGGGTATCATGGACATACCGGAGTTTAGGAAGACATATGATTACCTCTACCAGTTGGTTGTAAGCAAAGACATACTGACCAAACAGAACGACCAGAGCCTCAAGAGGTTCAGAGAGGTTCTATCAATAGAGGACAGCTGGAGAAGTGAGAAGAGCGTTATTTGTGACGTCTTCTTCCATGGAATGATAACGCTGCATAGGGCGGGATATGACATGAGCAGATGACATCTGGACGGGTTTGCCACTCGTCGACGGAGTCTCGGGAGCAGGCGGGATCGTGCATGGACAATTCAGAAACAAGAAGGATTGCCATTGCCTGCATAGAAATCCCATGTAATGAGGTAGAAATACAAGAAAATGCAGGCGATGTCTGTTGGAGTATTACGCGCACTCATCCCCTGGGAAAGAGCGCAGCCAGTGGCATCTCCTCAGTGATCATCTCCATTGCACTGCACGCACTGCCGCTGAGTTTGCTCGCGCCTTTGGTGCTGAGAGGCTAGGTTTCGCTTCTGGCCTGCTTCACGACATTGGCAAGTACTCAGATGCGTTTCAACGACGCCTTCAGGGTGATCCAACGAGAGTGGACCACTCCACGGTCGGAGCGGTGGAGGCAACTAAGCGCTATGGCCGAGCGATTGGACTGATACTGGCCTACGCGATAGCAGGTCATCATGCTGGCCTTCCTGACTATGGAAGTGTAGCAGACGGAGATTCGCTCTCTAGACGATTGCAAGCACGGGACTTGCCTGATTACAGTGCGTTTCGTGCGGAAGTGTCCGGCGTCCTCCCTGATATTTCCGAACTTGCAGTGCCTATCAAGCCTTCCTATGGCAATCCGGGGTTCAGCTTTCAGTTCCTGATACGGTTCTTGTTTTCATGCCTGATTGACGCGGATTTCTTAGACACCGAGGCGTACATGGACCCACAGCGTGCGTCCGCTCGTGGACGGTACCCGAGTCTGACGGAGTTGTGGGACAAGCTGGATAGGTACCTGCGGCATCTCTCAAAGCAGGCGGAGGACACGCAGGTGAACAGATCCAGGGCCGAGACCCTCGAGTCGTGTCTCAACAAGGCAGAGCTTCCGCCGGGCATGTTTACGCTAACAGTTCCCACAGGCGGCGGAAAGACCTTGTCATCGCTCGCATTTGCGATGAAGCACGCTCTTACCCATGATATGAACCGGATAATCTACGTCATTCCTTTCACGAGCATCATCGAGCAGAATGCAGGGAGGTTCCGCGAAGTGCTTGGAGACGACGTTGTTCTCGAGCATCACAGCAACTTCTCCTTTCCTGACGAGGATGAAGAGTCGCTCACCCCAGTACAGTATCGCCTACGTCTATCGGCCGAGAACTGGGACGCGCCGCTGATTGTCACGACCAATGTTCAGTTCTACGAGTCATTGTTCTCGGCCAAAGGCTCGAGATGCAGGAAACTTCACAACATCGCGAGAAGCGTGGTGATCCTCGACGAAGCCCAGACTCTGCCAATCCAGTTCCTGAGGCCGTGCTTGCAGAGTTTGGTTGAGTTAGTGACGAACTACGGTGCGAGCGTCGTACTATGCACGGCCACTCAGCCTTCGATCCGATCTTTTCTTCCGTCGAATCTGCAGGTCGTAGAGCTGGCGCCTAACCCGAGATTGTTGTACCAGACTCTCAAGCGAGTCAGTGTTGAGGACCTTGGCGACATCGATGATGCTTCCCTTGTGGAGAGGTTGAGTCAACACGAGCAGGTCCTGTGCATCGTTAACACCCGTAAGCACGCACTTAAGCTGGCGGGTCTGATGAGCGGAGAAGAACTGTATCACCTGAGTGGCCGAATGTGCCCAGCACACCGTTCGAGGAAACTGGCAGAGATCCTGAGGGTCCTACACGAACGACTCCGATGCCGCGTTGTGTCGACCCAGCTCATCGAGGCCGGGGTCGACATTGACTTCCCAGTGGTCTATAGAGCATTGGCGGGAATCGACTCTGTTGCGCAGGCGGCAGGACGGTGCAATCGCGAGGGGAAACGGCCGATTGGGCATGTCTATCTTTTCCGTCCCGAAGCCCACGGACTGCCCATAGGGTGGTTTTCGAGGACGGCATCTGTCTCTAGCGCTGTCCTGAGGCATCATAGTGACCCTCTCTCGCTTGAGGCGGTGGATCTCTACTTCGAGCAGCTCTACGATGTAGAGCGGGAGAAGCTTGACAAGGAAGGCATTTTGGAGGGCATCGACGAGAGGGCCAATAAGCTGGCGTTTGAATTCCGAGAGATGGCTGGCAAGGTTAAGCTTATCGACGACGTGACTGATCCGATCGTGATACCGTTTGACGACAAGTGCTGCTCGCTGCTTGATCAGGCGAGGTATCAAGGACCATCCGTAAATCTCTCAAGGCAACTCCAGCCATACACAGTTCAGGTATACAGCAATGAATTGCGCCGTCTGCTGGAGATGAACGCAGTGGAGGTGGTTGCGGGGCAATACACGGTTCTTTGTGACATGGCACTCTACAGCGACGACGTTGGATTAAGCTACCCAGATGATCGTGTCTTTACGGACACGCTCATGGTGTAGGACGCGAGGAGGTGGTACTGATGGGCTATGGTGTCAAGCTGAAGGTATGGGGTGATTTCGCCTGTTTCACAAGGCCAGAAATGCAGGCCGAGCGGGTGAGTTACGACGTGATCACTCCCTCGGCCGCCCGTGGAATCCTGGAGGCAATCCACTGGAAGCCGGCTATCAGATGGGTGATTGACAGGATCCATGTGCTAAACGAGATCAAGTTCGAGAATATCAGGCGGAATGAAGTAGGCAATAAGGTTCCGGAAGGAAACGTGAGGCAGGCAATGAAAGGGAGGCCGATGGTCCTGGCGCAGTATGTGAATGAAGATAGACAGCAGCGAGCCACGCTCATGCTGCGCGATGTGGCGTACGTCATCGAGGCTCACTTCGAACTCACAGACAGGGCTGGCCCCGACGATTCGGCAGAGAAGCACTACAATATCTTCCTCAGGCGTGCGCGCAACGGACAGTGCTTCCACCGCCCTTACCTAGGTTGTCGGGAGTTCATTGCAAACTTTGAGTTGATCGAGGGCAACGAGATCCCTCGCTCAGTGCACAGCGGAGAAAGAGATCTCGGTTGGATGCTACTGGACATTGATTTCGACGCTGAAAGGACGCCGCGATTCTTTCGGGCGACCATCCGCGATGGAGTAATCGAGGTTCCACCGATGCCAAGAGAGGGGTGCATCGCATGATCCTCAGCTCGCTGGTCAGGTATTACGATCTATTGGTCGAACGTGGAGTCACTGAGGTACCGGCGATCGGTTACTCGGCGAAGGTGGTGGCATATGCCCTCAACTTGTCGAAAGACGGGCAACTGCTAGAGGTCATCGCGTTGGGCGACGGTTCAGACAAACGGCGTTCTGGCATATCGTTGATCGTTCCGGAAGAGGTCAAACGAACCGTCAATGTGGCTGCTAACTTCATGTGGGACAACTCGAAGTACGTACTTGGAATCGACGAAGGCGGCATATCAGAGAGATCGCGGCAAACGTTCGCAGCGAGCCGCGAGTTGCATCGCAAGGTGCTCGGCGGAGTCGACGATGAGGGGGCGAGAGCGGTACTGTCGTTCTTCGACAGTTGGGATCCCAGCCAGGCTAATAGCCATCCTGCGTTGAAACCTGTGCTCGACGGCATCGTCAAGGGTGGGAACATCGTCTTCAGACTTGATGGTTCTCCCGGCTACATCCACGAGAGAAGCTCGGTGAAGCAGGCATGGCGGGAGTATAGGAAGCAAACCACATCGGAGACCAAAGCACAGTGCCTTGTCACCGGCGAAGTCGGTCCGATCGCCAGACTTCATCCAAGCATCAAGGGAGTAAGGGGCGCTCAACCAACTGGGGCTTCGCTAGTCTCGTTCAATCTCAGTGCCTTCACATCATACGGCAAGGATCGCGGCGAAAACGCCCCTGTGGGTGAGGACGCTGCCTTTGCCTATGGTACTGCTCTCAACCATATGCTTTCCAGCTCTCGGCAGCGCCTGCAGCTCGATAGCGGGACTACAGTGGTATTCTGGGCAGAGAGCAAATCGGGGTTTGAGGAAGACCTGATGGCAGAGGCGCTGCATCCGACGTGGAAGCCGACGGGTGACATGAGCGACTCTTCTGGCTCAGAGGCTGATACCGTGCGGCTTGTTCGGGATATCCTGCTTAAGGTCCGGAGCGGACAACCAATAGATGACGAGGCAATTTCAGGAGCATTGGAGACCCCTTTCTTCATCCTCGGATTGTCACCGAACGCTGCTCGGCTATCGGTAAGGTTCTGGCACACAGGGTCGTTCGGAGATATGTTGACCAGAGTGGGTCAACATTACGCCGACATCTCGATTGTGCGATCAGGTTCAAACGACCCAGAGTTCATCCCGATCAGCTGGATACTGAATGAAACGGCCCCGAAGAAGGCCCGCGAGCGTACACCTCCACCGCTGCTTGCAGGCGGGCTAATGCGATCGGTTCTGTCAGGGCTGCCTTACCCTCGTGTGCTCTATACGGCGATGCTGACTCGGATCAGGTCGGATCACATCGTCAATTACGTGAGGGCTTCAGCCATCAAAGGGTATTTGGTTAGGGCCATTGGCAAGTACAAGAGCCTTGAGGAGGTAGGTGTCACAGTGAGCTTGAACCAAGAGTCTCGCAGCATTCCGTATCGTCTTGGCCGGCTGTTTGCTGTCCTTGAGAAGGCACAACTGGATGCCAATCCCGGCATCAACACTACTATACGGGATCGTTACTTCGGCTCTGCGTCAGCAACTCCGAGAGCCGTCTTTCCACGCCTAATGAGACTCGCCCAGCACCACATCTCGAAGTCTGCCTACGGAGCGCTGGCAGACCGACGTATACAAGAGATAATGGATGGATTGACCGAGTTTCCTGCCCATTTGGACATGAACGAGCAAGGTATGTTCATGCTTGGATACTACCATCAGAAGCAAGCGTTTTACGAGAAATCAGACAGAAAAGAGGGATGAGAGATGTCGAATCCGATACAGAATCGCTATGAGTTTGTGCTTCTCTTCGACGTCGAAAACGGAAATCCGAACGGTGATCCGGATGCTGGCAACCTTCCCAGGATTGACCCAGAAACAAGCCACGGTTTAGTCACGGACGTATGCCTGAAACGTAAGATAAGGAACTACGTCGAGATCGTGAAGGGAGGCGTGGACGGCTACCGCATATATGTCAAGGAAGGTGCTGTCCTCAATGAGCAGCACATGGAGGCATATCGTAACCTTGGCATGGAACCTAATACTGAGGAGAAAAGACTCCCAAAGAACCCCGAGGACGCCAAGAAAGTGGTTTCGTTCATGTGCCAGAACTTCTACGACGTGAGGGCCTTCGGAGCCGTCATGACTACTGAAGTGAACTGTGGCCAGGTCAGAGGGCCTGTTCAGCTCGGTTTTGCGCGGAGCATCGATCCTATCGTTCCGCAGGAAGTGACGATCACACGAGTGGCGATTACGTCTACAAAGGATGTCGACAAGAAGGAGCATGAGATGGGCAGGAAGCATATCGTTCCCTACGCACTGTACCGGGTAGAAGGATATGTTTCGGCCTGCCTAGCGGCCAACACCCAGTTTTCGGAGGATGACCTCGAGCTTCTCTGGGAAGCCCTGGAGCGTATGTTCGAGCATGACCGTTCAGCATCGAGAGGCAAGATGGCATCTCGACGTCTTATCATCTTCAAACACGACTCCAAGCTTGGAAACGCTCCGGCCCACAAGCTGTTTGAGGCAGTGACCGTGAATCGGAAGGATCAGACAAAACCGCCTCGGCAGTACGGAGACTACGAAGTGATCGTCGACAAGAGCGCGGTGCCTTCATCCGTCACTATCCTGGAGCGGATCTAGAGATGAATGATTCGAGCTTTGACGAGGACTCGCTACTAGCTTTGTCCGGAATCCAGCACTTTGCCTATTGCCGTAGACAGTGGGCTCTGATCCACCTGGAAGGGCAATGGAGCGAAAGCGTGGCAACTGTTGAGGGGCGGCATTTGCATGACAGGGTCCACAGCCGGCTTTCGACAGAGGCTAGGGGTGATATCCTTGTCGCTCGATCACTAGCACTGGTGTCCAGGAGGCTCGGCTTGTACGGGGTCGCCGATGTTGTTGAGTTTCTGCGACCTGTCCACGAAAGTGAGGATTGCCTAGTAGAGCTCCCCGGGCGCACGGGCAAGTGGGTCGTGCGCCCGGTCGAGTACAAGAGGGGTAGGGCAAAGCCAGACGAACGCGATGAGGTGCAGTTGTGTGCTCAAGCCATATGCCTGGAGGAAATGCTCGGGGCGAAGGTCTTGAGTGGGTGTATATTCTACGGAAAGACTCAGAGTAGAGTGTTGGTGGAGTTCACTCAAGCGCTTCGGGACAGGGTCGAGCAGTTAGCTAAGGAAATGCACAGCGCGTTCGAACGGCGAGTCATTCCTCCCCCTGGCCCATTAAGCAAATGCGGGCTGTGCTCTTTGATGGACGTTTGTCTACCTAAGGCAGTGAGTAGACGAGGTAGACAGGTGCAGCAGTGGGTAGTTCGAATGGTGAGCTTGATCGACAAAGACACTGGTGGTGCCATCTAGCCAATGAAGAGGCTGCTCAACGTGCTCTATGTGACTACTCCAGACTCCTATGTTGCTTGCGAAGGCGAGAACGTGGTCGTCCGGGTAGAGGGCGAGGAACGCCTCAGGGTTCCCATACACATACTTGACAGCATCGTATGCTTCGGCTACATGGGTGCGAGCCCAGGCCTGATGGGCCTATGCGCTCAACGGCAAGTCAGTCTATCGTTTGTCTCGGCATCGGGGCGGTTCTTGGGAAAACTTGAAGGTCCAGTGAGAGGAAATGTGCTTCTTCGTCGAGAGCAATACCGAGCTGCTGACGACAGTCGCCGATCAGCGGAGTTGGCTCGCAGCTTCATACTGGCAAAGATAGTAAACAGCAGATCCGTGTTGCGACGGGCCATACGAGACCACGGAGATGAGATCGACGTGGCAACCATAGAGCGATCGAGTGATCGACTTCTGGAGAAGACGCGCAGCCTTCAGGAATGCTTGGATCTAGATGTGATCAGGGGGATAGAGGGCGACGCAGCTCATGCATACTTCTCATGCCTCAACCTGCTACTGGTGGCACAGAAGGAGAGCTTCTTCATGCACGATCGCAACAGGAGGCCACCAAGAGACAACATGAATGCCCTGCTTTCGTTCCTGTACACCCTGCTCCTCCATGACATTCAATCTGCTCTCGAAAGCGTGGGGCTCGATCCATACGTTGGCTTTCTACACCGCGATCGTCCAGGGCGACCAGGGTTGGCTCTTGATCTGATGGAGGAGTTCAGGCCTCATCTAGCTGATCGATTGGCAATTACCCTTGTCAACCGGCGCCAAGTCTCGGGTAAGGGATTCCGTCGATCAGAGAGCGGAGGCATTCGTATGGATGACGAGACTCGGAAACTGGTTATCTCGGCATGGCAGAAGCGCAAGCAAGAAGAGGTTCGCCATCCGTATCTAGACGAGAAGGTCCCGATCGGTCTGCTTCCGTACGCTCAGGCCCTGCTCCTATCTAGGTATCTGAGAGGGGACTTGGACGGATATCCGCCTTTTCTATGGCCGTAGCACGGGGAGGGAACGACATTGATGGTGCTGATCACGTATGACGTAGATACGACGACCGCCGCAGGGCGAAAGAGGCTTCGAACAGTCGCTAAGCAGTGCGTGAACTACGGCCAAAGAGTTCAGAAGTCGGTGTTTGAGTGCTGGGTAGATCCGTCACAGTTTGCCGAGCTACGAAACCGACTGGAGAGAGCCATTGATCCCTCCAAGGATAGCTTGAGGTACTACTTCCTTGGGGACAACTGGAAAAGAAGAGTTGAGCATGTTGGAATCGGCGAGAGATATGACCCCGAAGGGACGTTGATGGCATGACTGGATGGTGCGACGTGATTGGTGTTGCGAACCTGAAGCCACCATCACTCTCCACCGAGGTTCGCAGACAGGCGGTCTTGCCTGCAAGGAGGCATTTGGTTGACGATTTCGGATATGGGCCCACCCGCTGTTGGGCAGGGCAGGAGTCGTCTCGCACATCTGAGTACGGATTCCCAGCGCACCGTGGCTGAAAATCGAAGTCTGTCGCACCCCGTGCGGGTGCGTGGGTTGGAACAGGTAATTTGTGAGTTCTAGGTGTCCGGTATTGCCGTCGCACCCCGTGCGGGTGCGTGGGTTGGAACCTCTAAAATGCGGCAATGGGCCGACAAGCCGAATGTCGCACCCCGTGCGGGTGCGTGGGTTGGAACCATCTGCTTGAGGAAGAAAGGTATGCCCACCCTGTCGCACCCCGTGCGGGTGCGTGGGTTGGAACACCTCATTTTTGCGGAACAAGGAGACGACTTGTCCTGTCGCACCCCGTGCGGGTGCGTGGGTTGGAACGATTCGACAGCGGCGAGATCAAGGACTTCGTGCGCGTCGCACCCCGTGCGGGTGCGTGGGTTGGAACAAGCAGATGATCGAGGCGTTGAAGCAGGGTGACGTCGCACCCCGTGCGGGTGCGTGGGTTGGAACCGGACAAGACGCCGATCAACGCAGACCAGCGGCAGGTCGCACCCCGTGCGGGTGCGTGGGTTGGAACGCTATGTGGCCGATGCCCCGAATAGATACCTCATCGTCGCACCCCGTGCGGGTGCGTGGGTTGGAACAAGCAGATGATCGAGGCGTTGAAGCAGGGTGACTGTCGCACCCCGTGCGGGTGCGTGGGTTGGAACTTCAATGCCTCGAACTCGCCGCTCGCCGCGAACACGTCGCACCCCGTGCGGGTGCGTGGGTTGGAACTTTAGCCTGTTTTCGCCTGCCCGCACACTCAGGGGTCGCACCCCGTGCGGGTGCGTGGGTTGGAACTCCTCCGCACTCTCGAACTTTCGTCTCATCACTCGTCGCACCCCGTGCGGGTGCGTGGGTTGGAACATGGGGATACCTCCGGTCTCTGATCCCACAGCTCGGTCGCACCCCGTGCGGGTGCGTGGGTTGGAACTCGGACATCTCGTGGTAGAGTGCCCTGGCCTCCGGGTCGCACCCCGTGCGGGTGCGTGGGTTGGAACGATCAGAAGGGAGCCTCCTCCAATGCCGCCCTAATGTCGCACCCCGTGCGGGTGCGTGGGTTGGAACAGCTGCCTTTGGATCACGATCAATCCGGTCGCAGGTCGCACCCCGTGCGGGTGCGTGGGTTGGAACGTCGTCCCCACCTCAACCGCCACGCACCCACCGAGTCGCACCCCGTGCGGGTGCGTGGGTTGGAACGCGGCGAGGCGCCTGGCTTGCCTCCTTGCCCAGCAGGTCGCACCCCGTGCGGGTGCGTGGGTTGGAACTCCATTTGAGCGTCGTAACCCAGATCAATGGCTTGCGTCGCACCCCGTGCGGGTGCGTGGGTTGGAACCCTGCTCCCCATCGGTTAGCACCGAAGGCGATAGCGTCGCACCCCGTGCGGGTGCGTGGGTTGGAACAGCACCCCACCACTCCGCCCGCCTCTCTAAACTCCCGTCGCACCCCGTGCGGGTGCGTGGGTTGGAACACCAGACCAATCCTCACGCCAACAGCTCCCTCACGTCGCACCCCGTGCGGGTGCGTGGGTTGGAACAGAGCCCCTGTCTGCTCCAAGAAGGCGTCTGTCTCGTCGCACCCCGTGCGGGTGCGTGGGTTGGAACATACCTCGGTGCTTCCCGGTCGATCGGGCCGAACGTCGCACCCCGTGCGGGTGCGTGGGTTGGAACATACAGAATGATGAGTCTGGCCTCTGCGTAAAGCCGTCGCACCCCGTGCGGGTGCGTGGGTTGGAACATGTCGAGGACCTCGACCAGGCACCTCCTGATACACGTCGCACCCCGTGCGGGTGCGTGGGTTGGAACAAGCAGAACAACACCTGGGTGCTCTACAGCGACTAGTCGCACCCCGTGCGGGTGCGTGGGTTGGAACTCGTGTCTGTGGATCACGATCAACCCGGTCGCAGACGTCGCACCCCGTGCGGGTGCGTGGGTTGGAACTGCGTTGCACCAGTTGGACTGCCCCCATCGTCCAGTCGCACCCCGTGCGGGTGCGTGGGTTGGAACCGCCAGTTGTCACGCCCGTAACGAGAGGCGCCATGTCGCACCCCGTGCGGGTGCGTGGGTTGGAACGCGCCGAACGCCACACAGTGGCAAAACCAGCTGCGTCGCACCCCGTGCGGGTGCGTGGGTTGGAACTCGAGTGCAGCGATGTTTTCAAAAGCAAACTCGAGTCGCACCCCGTGCGGGTGCGTGGGTTGGAACAGCCATATGAAAGGCCAGAACACCCATCCAGCTCTAGTCGCACCCCGTGCGGGTGCGTGGGTTGGAACCCTGATGAAGCTCAATCTCGACAAGCTTGCCGGCAGGTCGCACCCCGTGCGGGTGCGTGGGTTGGAACCACGCTGACCCCTCCTCAGCTAACCTTGCTCTCGTCGCACCCCGTGCGGGTGCGTGGGTTGGAACGGCA
>Ga0134094_1000748_pt1 | contig 36667 bp, 27 predicted proteins | sample 5_1taG_FD_94458 | JGI IMG/M metagenome (GOLD analysis project Ga0134094, IMG submission 94458) | Switchgrass degrading microbial communities from high solid loading bioreactors in New Hampshire, USA - 5_19_20_110_A1 metaG | ecosystem: Engineered > Bioreactor > Semi-continuous > Anaerobic >... | reverse complement strand
TATTGGCGCCAAATTACTTTATTTGGCCCTAAACATCGACTATATCCTGTTACACAAAGATATTATATTTCAAAGCGCGGAAAATTTATTGTCCTATCTTGGGGGAGGCTTCGTTTTCTATGGAGGATTGGCAGGAGGGATTATAGCCGCCTACCTTTATTGTCGTCATTATCGGGAGCCCTTTTTAAAGATGTTGGAAATCGCCGTGCCCTCAATCCCCTTAATTCATGCCATGGGAAGGATAGGTTGTTTCTTGGCGGGCTGCTGTTACGGTATTCCTGTGAACTCATGGCTGGGAGTCACCTTTACCCACTCCCCCTATGCTCCGAACGGAGTTCCTCTCTTCCCGGTACAATTACTGGAAGCCGGTATAAACCTTATTATATTTATAGTGCTTTTAAGCTATGCTCGTCAAGAACGAAGACCTTTTCAGGTTTTAGGCCTTTATCTTCTATTTTATTCCCTGTCAAGATTTATTTTGGAATACTTTCGCTTTGATGTAGCCCGAGGCATATATGGAGGTTTTTCAACCTCCCAATGGATTAGTATTTTAGTATTTGCCATCGCCATATACTTGTTCATGGTCAAAAGAACAAAGCAAATACCCTCCGCTTAGCTTCAACTTCCTGAGGACGAGGCTCCAACGGCGGCACAAGTTGCTCCCAACATGGCAGCGTTTTGAGCGGCCAATAAGGACTCCAAAGTGACAAAAGCATTGGTTTGAAGCAAACTTTCTTTTTTCATGCCTTCCAGTATAGGAAAAGTAACCAGGGAGGTAGCTGTAAGAAATAGCGCCTCCTTGCCCAGCCAGCGAATACTCCGCTCTTTTCTCAAGTATTCGCTCATCTCTACAACATTTATGGCAGCCCTGTCGCTTTGATCCTCCAATAGGGTCAATAATCCCAATGAACCATAATTCCTGGTATAAACCTTTAGGTTATGTTCCATAAAATATTCGTAAAGGCGGCGACATCTCCCGGCCTTATCTTTATTTTTTTCCCGGCTTAAACTAAGAATGTGAGATAAAAACTGTAGGCCATTGCTTTTGTGGAAGCCCGCCTCCTTTAATTCTTGATAAATGGATTCGATCTCTTCCATAAGAACAGAAACCGGACGTTGAGTTACGGCCAGAAGGACGGACAAAGGATAATCATCCCCCGAAGTAAGCCAGGGATGATTCTTTTTCATTTCCTTAAAGATTTCATATGCTTTGGCTATTATCTGATCAACTTGCTTGGGAGCACAAGTCAGCAGCAAGGTGTAAGCCGTGACCGGCCTATATGTATAACTGCGGAAGCCAATGGCCTTCAACTTGTTTTCATAGTCCAGCAGCACATCAAATTTGGCTTCCGGATCGGGAAAGTTGAGTATCAGCAAGGCTGAAAAGAGGATGGATTTTTGCCGGTAACAGGAAAAGGGGCCGGTATTTTGTTTGATATAATCGTTAACTCTCTCTATTTCTTCTTTGTTATAATCCTTGTCCTTCATTACATAGGAGAGAGCGATCAGATTGTTCATATTACTTGAATTTTTCCATCTAAAGTCCTTGTTTACCTTTTGATAAATATTAATTAATTTATCGGCCCGCTGTCGGGATAATAAATCCATTTGCCATTTACCTCCTTATCAGCCCTTGTTTCTTTCCCTTAATTCTCTTTCCATTTGCCTTTTGGCATCGCGTTTAGCCAAGTCTTCCCTCTTGTCATAAATCTTTTTACCCTTGCACAACCCGAGTTCAATCTTAGCCAAGCCTTGCTTAAGGTAGATCTTGAGCGGGATAAGAGTCATGCCCTGCTGCTGGACTTTGCCAGCCAGTTTGGCAATCTCGGCTTTATGGAGAAGCAATTTTCTTTTTCTTAACGGGTCATGGTTAAACCTATTCCCTTGTTCATAAGGACTGATGTGCATCTGGTTAAGCCAAACCTCGCCGTCCTGTATATCAGCATAGCTGTCTTTGAGATTAACCTTTCCCGCCCTGATGGACTTAATTTCTGTTCCGGTCAAAATTATGCCTGCTTCGTATCTTTGTTCCACGAAATAATCATGAAAAGCTTTTCTGTTTTCAGCAATAACCTTAATCCCATCGGCCATAAACTCACCCCCGGAAAACTGTAATTAGTCTCTTTTGGCACAGAATGAAGGAAACATGCCAGCTTAAATATTTTGCTCCAAAAATTCCAGTATTTTTTCGGCTAATTTCTTCCTGTCCTTACTCAATGGCAAATAGTGATCTTCATTAGGCCACAGAACGACTTCTTTTTTTGAATGCGGGATACTGTCCCCGATAATTTGCCCGCTGCGCCAATCAACCGTACTGTCTTCAAGGCTTTGAATAACAAGAGTGGGGCAAGTAATCTTGGACAATTCCTTTTGTATCATTCCAATAGCCCGGTTAAGGGAAACAAAACAAGCAACGGGCACCTCAACATAGGAAAAATGCGGAAAACCGCCTTTACTGATACTTATTTCGCTTTCTCTATAGGGTTTTTTGACATATTTTTGAGGACCCAAAAACTTCTCAACTGAATTAAGCCTTTCATCCTTAAATAAGATGGGGGCATTAATCGATACCGCTGCCTCGATAAGGTTCTGCGTGGCCAGGTAAAGGGCCAGCAGCCCTCCCATGGAATGTCCGATAACTATTACCTGAGAACATAATTTTTTTAAATCCTGCCAGGCTTGGATAACGCTGTCCAGCCAGTCTTCCCAGGAGGTGGTGCTCAATTGCTCCGGGGAAGTGCCGTGCCCGGCCAAAAGCGGCGCGCTGACAGTATAGCCCGCACGATTTAAATCTTGGCCCAGAGGTTTAAGATCAACGGGACAAGCGGTAAAGCCATGCACCAATAGTATCCCCATCTTCCCCCCTGGATAGAAAAAAGGCTTTACAAGTTCTTCTTTTGTGTATTTCATGATTTGTTCACTTTCCATAATCTTATTCCCAACACCCATTATTTGCTTTGCTCTAGCCTGACTTACTTTTAATACATCCATAATCTATTTACTACTTTGCAATCCGTCGCTTTAGTATTCTTAACTATTCATTTAAACAAATTAATATAGAAAAAGCAATTAATATGATTTACAAAACCAAGAGAATTGCCATGATATTTCTGAATAGGGTTTCAGATACAAATAGGAGGAAATTATGAATATTTGGCATGATCTTGATCCCAGCATGGTTTCACCCGATAATTTTACGGCAGTAATCGAAATTCCCAAAGGGAGTAATACCAAGTATGAATTGGACAAGGCAACCGGCCCGCTGCGTTTGGACAGGATTCTGGAGGGAAAGGAAACGGCCGTGGACTCGGTAAAAGACAGGGACGTTGCCCTGAGAATTATCAGCGAAGCTAGAGCCAGATATGATCAATGTTTTCGTTAAAACAAGCCGCCGACAATTGTCGGCGGCTATTTTTTATGCTTGCTTGGAAAATCTGCGCTACATAAACAGGGGCGCAAATACCAAAGAAACAATGCTCATGAGTTTGATCAAAATGTTAATGGAAGGACCAGCCGTATCCTTGAAGGGGTCACCTACGGTATCGCCGTTTACGGCAGCGGCGTGAGCTTCGGAACCTTTGCCGCCAAAATTACCGCTTTCAATATATTTCTTGGCATTGTCCCAGGCTCCGCCCGCATTGGCCATCATAACCGCCACTAAGAAACCGGAAGCAGTTGCCCCGGCCAGCATCCCGCCGAGGGCCTCTTTGCCCAAACCGGGAAGAAGACCCACGATAACCGGAGCCAATACAGCCAGAAGACCGGGTGCTATCATTTCCCTGATAGCGGCACCGGTGCTGATCCGCACACAGTTGGCATAGTCCGGTCTGGCCTTATTCTCCATCAGGCCGGGTATTTCCCTGAACTGGCGACGAACCTCTTCAATCATATCAAAAGCGGCGCGGCCTACTGCTTGCATGGCCAAGGAAGAGAAAAGGAAAGGCAACATAGCGCCGAGGAAAAGACCGCCAACAACAGCAGGATTCATTAAGTCAATGCTCTTCAACCCGACAGAGGCGGTATAAGCACTGAATAACGCCAGAGCGGTAAGGGCCGCCGAACCGATGGCAAAACCTTTGCCGATAGCGGCAGTGGTATTTCCTACAGAGTCCAAAGCGTCGGTGATTTCTCTGACATGGGGATCAAGATGGGACATTTCCGCAATACCGCCCGCGTTGTCGGCTACAGGGCCATATGCGTCGACCGCCACAATTATGCCGGTGGTGGACAACATGCCAACGGCCGCCATAGCAATACCATATAGACCTGCAAATTTATATGATAACAGAATGGCAATAACAATTAAAATGATTGGAATCGCCGTGCTCATCATGCCATAAGCAAAACCGGAAATAATATTGGTAGCCGAACCGGTCTGGGAAGCTTTGGCGATCTCCTTAACCGGCTTATACAGATAGGAAGTATAGTATTCGGTAATTTTCCCGATCAAATAGCCGACAATCATTCCGCTGATCGAAGCAATGAATACTCCGGTGCCGGAAATAACGGCAGAACCGCCGAGTAAATTGGTGCACAGGAAATAAGCGGCAATAATAGACAGAATCATGGCTACCAGAGTACCAAAGCTCAAAGCTTTACCGGCATTGGCGCCTTCATTGGTGCGCACGAAGAAAGTACCGATAATGGAAGCAACAACTCCTGCTCCGGCGATTAACATGGGTAAAATTACGCCGTTTTTCCCTAAACCAAGAGCCACGGCCAAAGCAACGGCAGCTATAATGGAACCCACATAAGATTCAAAGAGGTCCGCGCCCATCCCGGCAACGTCACCGACATTATCGCCCACATTGTCGGCAATAACCGCAGGGTTGCGGGGATCGTCTTCAGGAATACCGGCTTCTACTTTACCAACCAGGTCGGCACCGACATCGGCTGCTTTGGTATAGATACCGCCGCCTACACGGGCAAAGAGAGCAATAGAACTGGCTCCTAAAGCAAAGCCGTTGACCACACTGGGATTGTCAAATAAAAAAGTTACAATTCCTATCCCGAGCAGCCCGAGACCGACAACCGACATGCCCATAACCGAGCCACCGGCGAAAGCAACACCCAAAGCTTTATTGGCGCTTTCCTGGGCGGCGTTGGCGGTACGAACATTGGCTCTGGTTGCTACGTTCATGCCAATATAACCGGCACCGACGGAACAAATCGCCCCGACAATAAAGGCAATTGCAGTTGCCGGCTGCAGGCTATCAGCGCCCGGAGTAAGCATACCTACAACAAAAATAATGACTGCAACAGCAACCACGAAAATTACCAAGGTTCTGTATTCCCTGAATAAAAAGGCCATGGCGCCTTCATGAATGGCTTTGGAAATATCCTGCATGGTTTGATTGCCAGGGCTTACTTTGTTAATCTTTCTGGTTAAATAAAAGGCAAAAATTAAAGCTAAAATACCGGCCAAAGGTGCCCAAATAGTGAAATTCATTATTCTTCGAGACTCCTTCCTTGATTAAGAATATATAAATTGCAGCATTATTAGAAAATCTGAAGCTGCAAATCAGAAACCGCAAAACATACATAAATAATATTATTTCGCTTTAATCATATAATCAATTCTTAATCATATAATCAATTGTTACATTCAACCGCTCGTTATGTAACACAAGTTGCCACAGCAAACTTGTGTTTTGCATAAATTGATTAATAACAGACCCTCAGGGAAAACAAATTAATTAGTTTAATACACGAATTTAACAGGCTATGTGCAATACCCTATTTGAAAAACACAGTCAATCCCAAAGAACTAAGCAAAAATAATATGGCAAAAACTATTCCCAATTTAGAGAAAAAACTGTCCAATCCTCTTGCCTTAGTCTTCCCAAAAAATTGTTCACCGGCACCGGCAATGGAACCGGATAATCCCGCACTTTTACCGGACTGCAAAAGAACGGTGGCGATCAAACCCAACGAACTGATGATTAAAACCACAATTATAGCTATAACCACGACTTCACCTCCCTTAAAACCTGTAGAGATTACAACCAATATAGTCGATTATTTATTTTAACATAGCACTGGACTGGACGCAAGATTTCCAGATTATTCTATTATACGTCTAGTACTTATATTTTCCAGTTGCCGATGAAAATCAAATTTTTAAAGCCTTCCGCCCCTTATAAATTGCAGTTTGACTCAATTCCTCTTCAATTCTCAACAGTTCGTTATATTTGGCCAGGCGATCCGTACGGGCGGGAGCACCGGTTTTTAATTGCCCGGCGTTGACTGCAACTGCCACATGGGCCAAGCAAACGTCTTCCGTTTCGCCTGAACGATGGGAGATAATCGTAGTGTAACCTGCCCGTTTTGCTATTTCTATGGTATCCAAAGTTTCAGTCAAAGTTCCGATCTGGTTTAATTTAATAAGAATGGAATTGGCGCACCCGGCCTCAATGCCGCGGGTTAATCTTACAGGATTGGTAACGAAAAGGTCGTCGCCCACCAGCTGGACTTGCTTGCCCAGGCGTTCCGTCAATTTTTTCCATCCATCCCAATCCTCTTCGGCTAAACCGTCTTCAATGGACAAAATGGGGAACTTGCGGCAAAGATCAACGTAGTATTCAATCATTTCCTCTGCGGACTTGCGAAGTCCTTCCCCGGCCAGGACATAGACGCCATCCTTATACATTTCCGTCGCCGCGGCATCAATAGCCAGACCGACCTGCTCCCCGGGTTTATAACCGGCCTTCTCTATAGCGGCAACAATTACCTCCAACGCTTCGGCGTTGGAAGACAGATTGGGGGCAAATCCGCCTTCATCACCGATGGCTGTTGCCAAACCCTTGCTTTGGAGCACTTTCTTTAAGGAATGATAGATTTCTGAGCCCATCCGCATGGCCTCCGAAAAACTGGCAGCCCCCACGGGCATAATCATAAACTCTTGGATATCGACATTATTGTCGGCGTGTTTCCCGCCGTTAAGAATATTCATCATAGGTACCGGAAGTTCTTTGGCATTAACCCCGCCTATATATTGATAAAAAGGCAAACCCACATAGAGAGAAGCAGCCCTGGCTACAGCCAAAGATACGCCCAAGGTGGCATTTGCTCCCAGTTTGCTTTTGGTCCCTGTGCCGTCCAATTCATTTAAAATCCTGTCAATTCCCGGTTGATCGAAAGCATTTAATCCTTCAATTTCCGGAGCGATAACATCCATCACGTTCTTTACTGCCTGCAAAACACCTTTTCCCATATATCTGGTCTGATCGTTATCCCGCAGTTCCAAAGCCTCAAAAGCCCCGGTCGAAGCCCCGGAAGGCACCGCCGCCCGTCCTAAAGTTCCGTCTTCTAAAATAACGTCCACTTCAACCGTGGGAAAACCTCTGGAATCAAGAATTTCTCTGGCTACAACTTGATCTATATAGCTCATGCTCAACACTCCTTTAGTATTACTTTTTTTATTTCACTGTCTATATGAATTTGTCCTAATTACCATATCAATCACTCAATAACGATTTCCCGGTCATTTCCTTAGGAACTTCAATTTGCAACAGATCGAGAATCGTGGGAGCAATATCATATAAGGCCCCGTCAGCTCTTAAGCTGTGGCCTTTATAATATTCATTTACCAAAATAAAAGGCACCTCGTTGCTGGTATGGGCCGTAAAAGCGCATTTATTCTCGGGATCAATCATAACTTCTGCGTTGCCATGATCGGCTGTAATTATCGCCGTCCCGCCCATCTGGCGGACCTTGTCCACAACCTTGCCTACACATTCATCCACCGCTTCCAAAGCTTTAACCGTGGCTTCGAAAAAACCGGTATGTCCAACCATATCCGGATTGGCATAATTTAAGATTATTACGTCATAAATTTTTTCCTCAAGCTTTGCCAGCAAAGTATCGGTGACTTGATAAGCGCTCATTTCCGGCTGAAGATTATATGTAGGAACTTCCGGGGAATGGATCAATATACGGTCTTCCCCTTCTTCCGGTTCCTCAACGCCGCCGTTAAAGAAAAAAGTGACGTGAGCATATTTTTCAGTTTCCGCTATGCGCAGTTGTCGCAATCCGTGCCGAGACAATACTTCACCGAGGGTATTGTCCAAATTTTGAGGGGGAAAAGCTACAGGGCAGTTGAAAGTTGCATCATATTCCGTGAAGCAGACATAATGCACGTCCGGTTTCTTGCCACGTTCGAAGCCCGAAAAGTTTTCCTCTGTAAAGGCTCTGGTAATTTCTCTGGCCCGGTCCGCGCGGAAATTGAAGAAGATCACACTGTCCCCGTCTCGGATTAAAGCTATAGGTTCACCCTTTTCATCCACAATATTGACAGGCTGGACAAATTCATCCAAGGTTTTATTATCATAGGAATTATCTATGGCTGCCAGAGCACTGCCGGCAGCGGCCCCTTCGCCATAAACATAAGTGCGGTAAGCTTTTTCTACCCTATCCCAACGTTTATCCCTGTCCATGGCATAATAGCGGCCGCAAACAGTAGCGATTTTTCCTTTGCCCAGTTCGGCCAATTTGTTTTCCAACTCTTGAACAAATTCCTTGGCACTTTGGGGAAGTACATCTCTGCCGTCAAGTATCGGATGAACATATATCTTTTCTATCCCCGTCTTTACAGCCATGTCCAGCAAAGCAAACAGATGCATGATATGGGAATGAACTCCTCCGTCGGATAAAAGCCCCATCAAATGCAGGGCATTTTCAGTCCCCCGCAAGCGTTGCATAGCTTCCAGCAGCACTTGATTAGAAAAAAACTGTCCATCCTCTATGGCTTTACTGATTCTGGTAAATTCCTGGTAAACAATCCTCCCGGCTCCAATATTCAAATGCCCGACTTCCGAGTTTCCCATTTGTCCTTCAGGCAAACCGACATAGGTGCCCGAAGCTTTAAGGCGGGTCATAGGATATTGGTTCATTAGTTCCGTTATATTGGGTGTGCGAGCAGAAATGACAGCATTGCCTTCTTCGTTCTCGCTTAAACCCCATCCGTCAAGAATTATTAACAATAATGGTTTACCGGCCCTTGGCTGCAATATATTCACCTCGCGTTCTGAATTAATTGCGTAAATTCTTGGACATCGAGACTGGATCCCCCGACTAAACCGCCGTCAATATCCGGTTGGGCCATAAACTCGGCAATATTTCCTGATTTTACGCTGCCCCCATAGAGAATCCGCATTTCCTGAGCAGCCTGGCCGGCCATGGCCGCAACCGTATTTCGGATGGCTAAGCACATTTCTTGGGCATCTTGAGCCAAAGCGGTTTTGCCGGTCCCAATAGCCCATATCGGTTCATAGGCAATCACTGTTCTGCTCAATTCAGCCGGCGATAGATGGCCAAGATCTTTTTTTACCTGTTCCTGAACAAAATCTTGTGCTTTTCCGGCCTCTCTTAAAGCCAGGTTTTCCCCGACGCAAAGAATGGGGGTAATACCGTGATCCAAAGCGGCTTTAACTTTCTTGGCAATAAGTTCATCATCTTCCTTAAAATATTCCCGGCGTTCGGAATGCCCGATAATAACGTAGGTGCAAGCCAGCTCTTTAAGCATAAGCGGCGAAATTTCTCCGGTAAAGGCTCCTTTTGTTTCATAATGCATATTCTGAGCACCGAGATGGACAATGCTCTCTTCCAGTTCCATTTTTAGCACTGGCAAATTCGTAAAAGGGGCGCAAATCAATATATCCACTTCTGTTATATCTTTGACCATATCTAAGAAACGTACTGCAAAATCTCTCGCTTCGGAAACTGTTTTATTCATTTTCCAGTTGCCGGCGATTAACGGGCGCCTATTGCCCATCCAACTCTACCCCCTTAAATGTTTATTATTACCTTTCCGGATTATAAAATTTCTTGGCAACCATGGTTTCTGTATAGTTTTTGCTTATTTTCAATTCCTTCTTCTATTTGTCTTTAAGAGCAGCCACACCGGGAAGCACTTTGCCCTCCAAGAATTCCAGTGAAGCCCCTCCTCCTGTGGAAATATGGGTAAGATTGTCTTCCACGCCCATTTTCTTAATGGCCGCCACCGAATCTCCCCCGCCCACAATAGTCGTACCCCGGCACTGGGCCATGGCCTGGGCGATCTTTTCCGTACCCCGGGCAAACTGTTCCATTTCAAATACGCCCATAGGCCCGTTCCAGATTACCGTTTGAGATGCAATTACTTTGGCTGCAAAAAGCTCGCAACTCTGTGGGCCGATGTCAAGGGCATAATCATCCGGCTCAATGGCGGATACTTGCACAACCCGAGAGGGAGAATCAGCTTTAAACTCTTTGCTTACTACCACATCCGTCGGCAGCAATATTTCAAGGCCGTTATTTTTGGCTTTGTCCAAAATCTCCCGGGCCAAATCTATTTTGTCTTCTTCCACAAGGGATTTGCCTATTTCCAGGCCCTGGGCTTTTAAAAAGGTGTTGGCCATACCTCCGCCAATAATTAAGGTATCTACTTTCTTTAACAGGTTCTCGATAACGGAAATTTTATCGCTGACCTTTGCCCCTCCAATAAGAGCAGTAAAAGGTCTGGTCGGGTTTTCCAGAGCCTTACTCATAACATCGATTTCCTTTTTCATTAAAAAACCAGCATAAGCCGGGAGATATTTGGTAACCCCTTCGGTTGAAGCATGGGCGCGATGGGCCGTTCCAAAAGCATCATTGACATATATGTCAGCCAGAGCAGCCAGTTTCCGAGCAAAATCCGGATTATTTTTCTCTTCTTCTTCATAGAACCTGACGTTCTCCAGTAGGGCCACATCCCCTTCGCCCAAACGGTTAATCTCTTCTTCCACCTGCTGGCCTATACAGTCCTTGGCCATTATTACTTCCTTGCCCAGCAATTCGCTTAATCTGACTGCCACTGGGGCCAATGAATATTGAGGATTGACTTTACCTTTAGGCCTTCCCAGATGAGACACCAGAATTATTTTAGCCCCTTGGTCTCTTAAATAATTAATGGTTGGCAGGGCGGCTTTAATGCGGGTATCATCAGTTATTTGTCGATTATCATCAAGCGGTACGTTGAAATCTACTCGCACTAGTACCTTTTTCCCTCGAACCTGTACCTCATCTATACTGGCTTTTTCCACATTAAACCCTCCTTTTTGCTATTCCGGCAATTCTATATCTTAATCATTTCCAGAATAATTAACTTAAGGATTAGTTTGCCATTTATCCCCTGTCTCTATTCCAATCTTTCAAGGGCTGAGCCATAACTATAAAATTTTAAAGATCAACCAAAAAATGTTTACTCCAACATTATTATACAGTCCATTTTTTAATATAGCACAATAATATTCTTTTGTATAATTGCTTACCATTTTTTAATAGGTTTCCAAAAGGCCGGCTGCAAGAAAACCAAGAAAGGCAGGACTTCCAAACGGCCAATAAGCATACAGATAGTCAACACAAGCTTGCCGAAGGGAGCAATGGAAGCATAGTTGGCCATTGGTCCGCTAAGGCCGAATCCGATACCGACGTTGCTCAAACTGGCTATGGCAGCGGCCATGGCATCAAAGATTTCCAAACCTGTGATTGTCAAAAGAAGGCTAGCCACAAAAAAAACTATAAAATAAAGAAAAACAAACCCGCCCACCTTGGCCAAAATGTTGTAGTCCACTACTTTGTCACGGATTAGGATATTTACTACCAAACGGGGATGAATAGCCTGTTTGATTTGAGTCCAGGCCAGTTTAAACAAAACAAGTACCCGGACTATCTTTATACCTCCGGCCGTAGAACGGGAACATCCTCCGGCAAACATCAGCACAAATAAAACAAACTGGGCAAATGCCGGCCATTGATTATAATCTACAGTTGCATACCCTGTTGTAGTGGACATGGCCACTACCTGGAAAAGGGACTGCCTAACAGCGGTAAAGAATTCCATCTGTTGTTGAATCACCAGGGACAGGGTTACAAAACAAAAAGCAAAAGCAATGATTGCTCCGTACAGCTTAAACTCCGGATCGTTAAAGGAAAGTAGAGAACGGTGCCGCCAGGCATGGATATAAAGATTGAAATTGATGGCATTTAAAAACATAAAAATTACAAAGATCAGTTCCACAGCCAAGCTGTGGAAAGAAGAAACGCCGGCGGTTCTGGTGGAAAAACCTCCCCCCGAGACCAAAGCCAAGGCATGGTTAAGCGCCTCAAAGATTGGCATGCCCGCCAACAAGAGGAGTAAGGCGCAAAGCACAGTCATGGCTGAATAGATTAACCACAGCGTACGGGCCGTATCTTTAATTTTGGGCATGACTTTTTCAGCCAGCGGTCCCGGCACTTCCGTATTAAAGAGATGGACGGCACCCATGCCAATATTGGGTAGGAAAATAATAAACAAAACAATAATTCCCATCCCACCCAGCCAATGGGAAATGCTTCGCCAAAAAACAATACTGCGGGGCATTGTCTCCAAATCAGGAAGCACACTGGCTCCTGTAGTGGTCAGACCGGAGACTGACTCAAAAAAAGCATCGATAAAACTGGGGAAATAACCGGTTAGATAAAAGGCACAAGCCCCAAATAGCGAAGTTGTTAACCATATTAAAGCGACAATAACAAGCCCCTCTCGCGGGCTGAATCTTTCCTGGATCCGGCTGCCTTTCTTCAGCATAGTCAATCCCAAAAGAACCAGGACTGCAGCTGTAGGCGCAAAGCCGCGGACTGTATATTCCCGATAGTAAACCGCCGTCATTATGGGTGCTATCATTACTAAGCCGTAGGCAATAAACAGCCGTCCTAAAAGGCCCTGAAGTAATTTCCAGTTCATTTTCCTGTTCAAAAAACCTTTCTAAAAAATTTTTTCCACTGTACTGACTGTATCCGGCAGGGCAAAAACTATAGCCCGGTCATCCGGATAAAGAATAGAGTTGCCGTTAGGAACATAAACATCTTTCTGATGAACTACAGCCCCAACTAAACTGTTTTCGGGAAAGGAGACATCCTTGAGCTTCTTTCCCGCTACTTTGGAAGAAGGTCGAACGATTACCTCCATGGCCTGAGCTTTGGCCCCTTCGAGCAGAGACACGGAAACATAGTTTCCCCTGCGCACATGGGCCAAAATAAAGCCGGCTGTGATTAGCCTTGGGGACAGCACGGAATCAACTCCCACTTTTTCCATTAAAGGAATATATTCCGTTCGCCCCACCCGGACAATAGTTTTTTTGGTTCCCATTTCTTTGGCTAAAAGCGCCAGTAACAAGTTCAATTTATCATCATCGGTCAAGCAAACCACCGCGTCCGCATCGCCCACTCCTTCTTCAATCAGCAAATCAAGGTCCGTCCCTTCCCCCCAATAAACACCGCCATGTTTCAAAAATCTGGCCAGTTCTTGGCAGCGTTCCTGATCTTTATCTATGACTTTGACGGCAATACCGGCCTTTTCCAGAATAACAGCCAAGTTCCGGCCTATTCTCCCGGCGCCGATAATCATAACCTGCTTTACGGGGTCCAGGACATCGGCAAATTCATCTTGAATCATTTCCAGAGACTTGGGATCCCCGACCAGAAAAACGTTATCATGGGGCAAAAGTATATCCCGACCATTGGGAATTATAATTTTATTCCGTCTTAATATTCCGGCAATAAGCACATTGTTGGGGAGTTCCAGGTCAGCTAAAGGGGTGTTGACCATAGGCGACTCGCTGCGAATTTTCAATTCCAGCAACCTTACTTTTCCGTCGGCAAAATCTTCCACTTCCAGAGCAGAGGGAATCATAAGAATCCTGCTGATTTCCAACGCAGTTACATATTCGGGGTTAATGGTCAAGTCAATCCCCAAAGAACGGTGAAACTCAATTTCTTCCCGGCTATTAGGTTCAATATCGCGAATGCGGGCTATTGTTCGAGCAATTCCCGCCTGCTTGGCGGCCATACAGGCTACCATGTTTACTTCATCACTGTCGGTTACGGCAATCATTAAATCTGCCGAACGCACGTCAGAATCCATCAAGATGCGGGGACTTGCACCATTGCCATGAATGGTCATTACATCCAGGCTGTTTTGAATAATATTGCGCCGGGTTTCATCCTCTTCGATCACTATGACGTTATGATTTTCTTCCACTAAGCATTGGGCCAAACTGTAACCGACTTTTCCGGCACCAACAATTACTACGCGCACCTGCTATTCCCTCCTAAACCGTCATGTTTTCACGAACAATACTAGATATATGCTCCCCTATTTTGAAAAGCCAATTGCCTGCTTCCAGCAAAATATTTTGTCTGACGGAAAGATTAGCGGGTTGATTTTCTTTAAGCTCATTTGCCCTTTTGTCCTCGCTTGCTTTCATTATTTCTAAGATTTCTCTTTGCAATCTGCTGTGAGCATCAATTATTACTTGATCAGTTTCCATGATCCTTAAGGCATAAGCAGAATCTCTCAGATCAAAAAACCGAAGCAAGCTTAAATAAGCAGTTGATATTGGAACGTACATAGCCTCCAACAAAGACCATTCATGCTCTGTAAGCCTAATTACTCTGTTCGGGCCTTTCTGGCCCAACCTTGCCATCATTACCAAACAATCGGCAATGGACTCCAATTCCTTGACCGTAAGTTGTAACTTGTGATTCTCTACTATTTGCTCCCTCGTTATATTGCGGCCAAACAATTCCCTGAGATAATTATTAATCTGGTTATAATACCAGTCAACTTGCTTTTCAGCCTTTTCCAATTCGTTGAGCCACCTGGCATCTCCCGAATTGAGGGCTCTGGGCAGCATTTGCAACATATGATCCAAAATATAATGCCCCAACCATCGTATTTCCTGACTGGCTTGGCTTATGGCCACAGTAGGCACTTCCAGCGCCGCTCGGGTAATGAATTTGAGTTTAAGCTCCTGCTCTTTTCTCTTGCGCTGGGGTATTAACTTGATTAAAGCTTTAACAAGGATTCGGTTGAAGGGGAGAAAAATAAGCATTGTAAAAATTGCCGAGAAAAGAGCGGCATTAGCAACCTGTATGGCCGGATTGCCACTCGACCAAACCACGAGCTGGGAAAAAGGAATGATAAAGGGATAAAGCACTATGGTAGCCACTACCCTGTAAACAGTATTAGCTACGGCCACTCTCTTGGCGTCTATTTTTTCGGTTCCCAAAGATGATATCAAAGTGGTTATGGTGCCGCCTATATGTGCCCCTATAACCAAAGGCACCATGGTTTCAACAGCCAACAAACCATGGTTAGCCAAAGAAATCAAAACCGCCATAAAGGCAGTGCTGCTTTGAAACAAAGCTGTTAATATTGTGCCCACAAGTATGGCTAAAACAGGATTTAAGCCCAGCTGGGAAAGAAAGTCCATTACTTGGGGGGAACTCCTTAAAGGGGCAAAGGCGCCCGCAAGATAAGCCATCCCCACAAAGATACAACCAAAACCGATCAATACCTGTCCCCAGAGTTTTGCTTTTTCTGTACGAATAATGAGAAGCAAAATAAACCCTAAAAAAATAGCCAGCAGAGCTACATTTAATATAGGAAAAGAAATCAGCAGCACAACAATTGATGATCCCACGGTAGAACCCAAGGATACGCCAAGAGCTTGGGACAAGGTCATAAGACCGGAATTGACAAATTCCACCACCATAACTGTTGTTGCCGCGCTGCTCTGCAAAGCAACGGTCATCACTATGCCGAACAAAGTTGCAGCCCAGGTTCTTTTGGTCAAAGATTCGAGGATAGCCTTCAATCTATTGGCCGCAATTTTTTGCAGCCCTTGGGCTGTGGTATTAACCCCATAGAAAAAAAGGCCCAATCCCCCTAAAAATTGCACTACCATGGTAAAGGAAATCATTGCAGGCTCCTGTTACTTGCTTTTTTTTCTTAGCGCAGAGGATGGAATTCTTAATTCTTCCCGGTATTTGGCAATCGTACGGCGGGCAATCTGTATTCCCTGCTCGGCAAAAAGATCAGCCAATTTCTGATCGGAATAGGGCTTGGCCGGGTCTTCCTCGGCAATGTATTTCTTTAAGTCCTCTTTAATTTTTTCCGCAGTTACTTCTTTTTCTCTACCGATGCTGCCTGCAAAGAAACACTTGACAGGGAAGAGGCCTCGAGGCGTATCAATATATTTATTGGCGGAAACCCGGCTTACAGTGGATTCGTGCAGCCCAATCGTTTCCGCAATTTCTTTCATGGTTAACGGTTTAAGGGCTGAAAAGCCATACTCCAAAAAGTCCCTTTGCCTACGAACAATTTCATTTAAGACTTCATGAATGGTTGACCTTCGATTTTCGATGCATTTTATTAGGTTCAGGCCGGCACTCACTTTTTCACGGACAAATTTTTTGACTTCCTGATCATCCAATTCACGCAGGGCTTTTTTATATCTTTCATTTATAGAGAGCTTAGGAATGTCAACTTCATTGACCAAGACCAAATATTCATCACCTATTTTTTTAATTGTAGCATCGGGTATTATATATTTGGTATCGGAACTGCCGTCGAAACGGCTTCCCGGTTTAGGATCAAGCAGTTTTAAAAGTTCTCCCATATTTTTAACTTCTTGAACCGTTACTCCCAGGGCTTGAGCTATCTTTTTATAATAACCGGCAGCCAAATCATCCAAATGATCCAAAATTTGTTCCATTTTAGGCGGGCAATGAGGCAACAAATGAAATTGCAATTTCAGGCATTCTTTTAAATCCCTGGCCCCGACGCCGGGAGGATCCAACTGCTGCACTATCCTCAGGGCTTTTAAAGCTTCCTCCTTGGAAATTTTAAGGATTTGCCCCAATTCTTCCACACTCATGGTCAGATAACCGTTGGAATCAAGATTGCCGATAATAAACTGCGCCGTGGCAAATTCTTGCTTGGTCAGCTTCCAAGCTTTTTCCATAAAACGCAATTGCTCGCTAAGATAGTCAACCAAATTATTGTTATCCAACCATTGGCCTTCAAATACAGAGGATTCATGTTCATTTTCATATTGATTGCTCGCGATCCAATTATCTTGTTCGCGTAAAACCTCGTTTACAACACTGTCCAGCCATGGATCTTCTTCCTCATTCCGTTGTTTAACGGTTTGTTCTTTTGATGGAAAATCCTCCGCCGTCAAATCCTGTTCATAGTTTTCCTCTACTTCAAGTAAGGGATTTTCCATCAATTCATTATTTATATATTCCAGAAGTTCAGGCAGAGCAAGCTGCATTATTTCCAGCGCTTGGTAGATCTGAGGAGAAATAATAAGTTTATTACTTTGTTCGATAATCAAACCCAAGCCGTTAGCCAAACCTACTCCCTCCCTATCTCTGTCTGAATCTTTTCCGCAATTTCTTCGATTCGCCGCAAACGGTGATTTACACCGGATTTGCCAATCTTAGGGTTTAATTGTTCTCCTAATTCTTTAAGGCTGAAATCAGGATGATCCAAACGCAAACGGGCAATCTGGTATAAATTGTCCGGAAGGGACTCTAAACCTATTGTCCGGTCAATCAGGCGAATATTTTCCAATTGTCTTACGGCAGCATCAACTGTTTTATTAAGATTGGCGGTTTCGCAGTTTACTATACGATTTACCTGGTTGCGCATGTCTTTCAGGATCCGAATGTTTTCAAACTCAAATAAAGCCTGATACGCTCCGATAAGGGCGAGAAATTCGAATATATGATCGCTTTCTTTAAGATAGACTACATGAAAATTCTTGCGAGCACTAATCTTCGCTTTAAGACCAAATTTATTCATTAAGCCGACAATATCTTCGGCTAAAGCCAAATCATTGGTGGTTATTTCCAAATGGTAATTTCCTTCCGGGTTGCTGATGGATCCGCCGGCCAGGAAGGCACCTCTTAAATAAGCTTTCTGGTCGCAGCGTCTCTTGATTAGTGTTTTGCTAATACCGGATAGGATTTCTCCTTCTTGATTAATAAGTCCTAACTTTTGTAAATCTTCTACTCCATGCGGGTAAATCTTAACCAGATAAGAATTGTTCTTTTTTAAACGCAATTTACGCCGGACTACTATGGCTGCTGGTAAATGAAGCCTCCGTTTGGCCAAATTATATATTTTACGGGCCACCGGGGCACTTTCGGTTACAACATTAAGCGAATACTTCTGATTGGCGCTTATCTGAAGGGTGCCGTCCATTCGGACTAAGGAAGCCAGTTCTGCCAGTTCGCAGCATTTCTTTTTACTTTCCAGCCTGGCAAGCTCATCCTTGGTTGTCGCGCTAAAAGACATGGCCCCTCACCCCATAAAGCCTTTATTCCAAAGCTATTTTACTTTATTCTTCTATTTTGTGCAATTAACCTGTTCCTACAGTTCTTTGAGTTTCCTGTTCAAAAGATAAGAATCCACTACCGCTATCCTCTCGGAAACAGGTTTCAAGCGGAATAAGATGCGCAGCAGTTCCTTGGCCAGCAATTCCGGGTTATGCCTGACAACATCTCCTCCGGTATAAAAAGTGCCTTCAAAATAGTTCACGCCCAATTCTTCCACCGCAGCCCGGTCGCTGCGAACTACTTCCGCTCCTTCAGCCAGATAACGCTCCAATACACGGCGTGGGATCTCCTCCTTGGCAGCCAGAACCGCATCAACCAAATCCCGCCCTCCATGCTCGATAATGGCCCTTAGATGGTCGGACACCGTAAATCCTTCGGTTTCCCCGGGCTCGGTCATTATATTGCAAACATAAACACACGGCGCTTGGACCTCGGCAATTTTATCTCTTAAACCCTTAACCAAAATATTGGGTATAATGCTGGTATAAAGGCTCCCTGGCCCTAAAACCACCAAATCCGCTTCTTCTATGGCTTGTAATGCGCCCGGTAACGGTTCGCAGTCCGAGGGGGTAATTCTGAGATATTTTATTTTGCCGGGAGTAGTTCTAATGGCTGTTTCTCCATTTACAGATCTTCCATCTTCAAAATAAGCTTCCAGAGTAACCTGGGACAATGTGGATGGATAAACCTCTCCTTTTAAAGCAAAAACCTTTCCTACATGTTCAATACTTTTTTGAAAATCGCCATATCTTTCCGCCAAGCCGGCGAGGAAAAGGTTGCCCAGGTTATGGCCCTCAAAAGTACCGCTTTTAAAGCGATAGGAAAAAAGATCTTCCATGATATCTTCTTTTTCCGCCAAGGCCAGCAAACAGTTGCGCACATCGCCGGGGGGCAAAACTCCCAACTCCCTCCGCAAGCGACCGGAACTTCCTCCGTCGTCACCAACTGTAACAATGGCTGTTAAGTTGCTGGTATAAGCCTTTAAACCTCTTAACAAAGCCGAAAGCCCGGTCCCCCCGCCGATAACCACAATTTTAGGTCCCCTTTTTAATTGGCGGCGGGCATAAATGACATCTACGACCTTGTCCTCGTTACCGGGAAGCAAAACATTGATTACCGAAGTCAGCATTTTTTTAAAACCAAAACAAATAATTGCCAGACCCCCAAGGGAAATTACAATGCCGATTACGGTCATTAATACTTTGGTCCCGCCGGTCAGGAAATATATTGCTTCCCGAAAATAAAATTCAAGATAGCTGAGAATATCACCATGGCTAAGAACTGCCAAACCTAAAGCCAACAAAAATATGCCTAAAACCGCAAGCAGAAAATATCTTTTTACCCCGAGATTAGGATAAAGCCATTTCAAGGCTTCCGAAAATTTTTCCCGGTCTTTCTTCTTTGCCATACAATCCTCCCCATCCAACCCCTTGTTGTAATACCTAATCCAGGTCCCTATGATTAACGGCGCATAAATAATTATGTTGGCGCAAGAACTCTGCGGTTTTTTCGGCAATGACAACTGAACGATGCTGCCCGCCCGTACAGCCGATACCAATAACCAGATGATTTTTTCCTTCTTTGAGATAATGGGGTAAAATAAACTCCAACATATTGAAAAATTTATCCAGGAATTCAGTCACCAAAGGACCGGAAAGCACGTAATCCCTAACCTTTTTGTCCTTACCGTTTAAGGCTTTAAGCTCTTCAACATAATAGGGATTAGGCAAGAAACGCACATCGATTATATTGTCTGCATCCAGGGGAATTCCGTATTTAAAGCCGAAAGATATAACCAAAATTGACATTCTGGCCGGATCATTAGCCTTCCCGAACAATTCCCGGATTTTATTTTTTAGTTGAACCGTTTTCAAATCGGATGTATCGATGATCTTATGGGCTTTACCCCTAAGCTCGGCCAGCTGCTTTCTTTCCAATCGTATACCCTCAAGAATATGCCCTTGAGGAGAGACGGGGTGACGCCGGCGGGATTCTTTATAACGTTTGATTAAAACTTCATCCGAAGCCTCCAAGAAAAGGATCTCATATCTAACTCCGGCTTTCAGCAAATCAAGAAGGGCTTGATTTAAAGAAGAAAAAAACTCCCCTCCTCTAAGATCGCAAACAACCGCAGCCTTGGAAATCTTCCCCTGGGATTGCACACATAACTCCACAAACTTTTCCAATAAGCTTGGCGGAAGGTTATCAACACAAAAAAAGCCCATATCCTCCAAGCTTTGTAAGGCTTGTGTCTTCCCTGCTCCTGAAAGTCCGGTAATAATAACGAGGTTGAGATTCTTCCAAGGCATTGTTATCACCCCTATTTTATTTGCCTATTTTTAAAGCGTCTTCTTGGGCTGTGGCCAATTGCTTACTTATTTCCGTACGATCAGCAATATTTTGCCAGGCCTGTCTAAAAATGGGGGCTAGCTTCCATTCCAGGGCATTTCCTTCCAGAGACCAGGAATTTTCTATGGTCAAGGCCGCTTCTTTAATCAAAGTTCCGTCTTCGGCCTGGTAATAGAAGTTTACATTAGCCGGCATGTAGCCGGTAGTTTTATGGGCGGCAGCTTCGACCTCCGTTTGCAGCAGCTCCTCTTCAACTAAACGAATGGCATCTTCTAAGGCGGGACTTGTTTTTATGGAGGAATTGGCTATACCGATAGTCTTAGCCAACAAGGCATTGGCCTGGCTTCCAAATAGCCGGGAAAAAGAAACACAGCCCCAATTCCCTTGTCCCTGGTTTAGATTAATGCTGTCGCTGGTCCAAGCCAAGAGATAAGTTGCTTCACCGCTCTTGAACAAAGCCACAGCTTGTTTATCTTCCCTAATTTTCCCGTCTGTTTTTAAAGTCTGCAATTTTAGCAAAAAATCCTCATTCGCCTTAACGTTTAGAGCAGGTAATTTCCCCTGGCACAAAATTCCTCCCTCAGCTTTCCACCATGGGCTGAATAGTAAAAAATCCTGGGATGATACGGCAATTGACTGTCGTAACCCAAGCTCATTAAGGTCGACAGGTGGGGCGGAGACAATATCCTTACGATAATAGAGCAAGGGAACATCGGTTAGCCAAGGCAAAGCAAAGACCTGGCGGTTATAAGTAAAACCGGCCAGCAGGGAAGGATAAACCTGTGAACTGTCGGCTAAAACCGGGGAAATGGCACCTTGTTCATATAAAGCGGCTAAAATGTCCCCTTCGGCAATAAAGATTTCCGGCCCTTGGCCTCCCGCTTGCAAAGCCCAGACTTTTCGAACAAAATCCTTAGCCGGAATTTTAATTCCCTTCACTAAAACTTCCCGTTTTTTATTGATTTGTTCGAATTGAGCCAGCAATGCTTGTTCTTGCTTCCCTTCGAGACTATACCAAACGGAAACGACGACCGGAGCTTCCCCTCCGGGCTGCCCTTGCTTTGGACCTTGCTGGCAAGCCGCAAGCATTATAATTATGATAAAAAGGCCTAAAAGGTATCGGCCGGCTCTTCTCATCCCGTCTTTACTCCTCTTGAAATCAATTAAATATCATTTATATGTTAATTATGCTTAAATCTTTAAACTTATTATTTATTGCACTCACTTATTATTTTAATCTTTTAAATTCTAAGTTACAAATGCCATATATTCTGACCCGTTCGCCGGCAATAGGCTTCCTGTAAAGCTGGTATTATGATCTTACGTTAGGAAACCTCATATTATGTTTGTGTTTTTATATTCGTGTCTTGCCGAAGTTCAACTTGGTACTTAAAATATTTTGTTCCGGCGCCCCGATCATAATAGAATAAATACCAACAGCCCTTCCACTCCATTTGCGGAGGCTGTTTGTTTGTTTTCAGAGCCTGGACTATTTCCGGTATATCCGCCTTAAAATATTCAACGGCGGTAGCCCGAGCCCACTGTCGGTGATCGAGCTTTTCAGCAGCCGGGATAATTTGAGCCCAAAGGGGATCTTTTTTCACCCGCTTCTCGTCTAAAACCAAGTCCTCTTTTTTTCCGGCGGCGTCGGCAGAAAACCCTTTCTCCCCTTCCAGGAAAGCCGGGATGTGGCCGGGTCTCTGCCACAGGTAGTAATCGAAGCGAAGGGCTTCGCGCCATAGGGGGTTGATCTTCCCGCCATAAATTTCCGTTAAAAATTTCCATAAATTGACCATTAGGCCTTCCGGGGACCAGGCGTGTTCGAACCAGTTTTTTTCTTGCCAATATCCGGCTAAAGAGCAAAAAAAGTCGAAAGCGCTCTCTTGTTCGGCGAGAATACATTCCAAGCCGAATTTGAACTTGCCTGAGTTATAGTATTTCTCCACCATATCCTCTATTCTGGCCAACTCAATTAACTCACCATGATTGAGCTCTTTTGTTTGCAGGACGGTATAGGGCGGATCGGGCAAATATATTAGACCAAACTCCTTACTTTTACGCTTGATTCCGGAACCTTTAAGCACTTTAAGAAAACCGAGTTGAAGATGGTTGGGTCGCAAGTCAAATACTTCATCAAAGGATTGGCGGAATTCCTGCCAACCTTCCAAAGGCAGGCCGGCAATCAAATCCAAATGGACGGGAATATTGCAGCTATGCTGTAAAAACCCTACCTTTTCCCGCCAATGAGCAAATTTTTGGATCCTGTTAACAGCCCGCAGGGTAGGTTGATGGGTGGATTGAACACCGATTTCCAATTGAATCATCCCCTGCGGATAATTCTTTAGATAATCAAGCCACTCTTCATCGAGCAAATCTCCGGCCATTTCACAATGGGCTCTTAGCTTTACCTCTCCCGGTTTATGCCCCTCTTGCGCCGCTATTTTTTCCGCTTCTTCGCGGAAAATGTCAAGAACGGCAAAGGCATGTTTTTTGGAGCTGTTAAAGGTCCTATCTACAAATTTAACGGTTTGAGCACCGGAAGCAAAAAGGCAGCGTAAAACAAGCCGTACTCTTTCCGGCTCCAGATACCTGATTCCGCGAAATGTTGAAGAGATGCAGAATTCGCAATTAAAGGGACATCCTCTGCTTGTTTCCACGTAGACAAGTTTGCCCTTGAAATTTTCTCCCGGAACATAGGGCGGGGGTAAGGTGTTAAGATCCGGCAGAACCGCACATGGCGGATTTTTTTTAATCGCGGCCGGTGATTCGCCCATCCCTTGCCTGTGGTTACGCCAGACTAAACCGTCCACCTGTTCAAGTTGGCCGCCCGTGGCCAAAGCTTGTACAAGCTGTGGCAGGGTGTATTCCCCTTCACCGACAATAATCCCGTCCCATTCAGGATTTTTAAGCAGTAATTCCTCGGTCTCAAAAGATACTTCCGGTCCGCCGCCCAGGAAAAATGTTTCAGGCAATACCGGCCGTAAGCGGCGTACAAGGGCCGACACCTGGCTAATGTTCCAAATATAACAGGAGAAACCTAAAATATCCGGTTGCTCCTCAAAAATGGCAGCGGCAATTCTATCCAAATGATCGTTGATGGTAAATTCCCTGATCTGTACTTGCCAGTCCCGGTTTCCCTGTTTTTTTAACACCTCACGCAGGTAACGAATCGCCAGATTGGTATGAACATAGCTGGCATTCAAAGCCACTAACAAAATGCGCAAAGCCATACTCCCATTCGTAATAAAATGTCCTTAAAAAAATTTAAATTATTTTAATACATCAAAAAGACTGAACCAGGGCAAAGCGTTCAATAGCCTGAGCAACTCCGTCTTCCTCATGGGAGGAAGTTATATAGTCCGCTATTCTTTTTATTTCAGGATGAGCATTTTCCACAGCCACCCCGATACCGGCATAACTGATCATCTCTTTATCATTGGGGCTGTCGCCGATAGCCATGATTTCTTCCGCCTTAATACCCCATTTAGCCGCCAGGGTTTGAAGAGCCGCACCTTTATTAACCCCGCGGTGCACAATTTCCAAGTTGTTGTTCTTCGATGAAGTGATATGAACATAATCGCCGTAAGCCTTTTCCAATTCGCGTCTAATCAATTCCGACTCTTCTTCCTTTACCAGGCAAAGAATTTTGTCCAAACCCTCTTTCTCCTGGGCCAAGAGTTCAGGTATGTCGGCAATTTCCACTTCAACACCTGTCATGCGCGTATACCTGAGGGAATAAGGATTGGGTTCAGAAGCGAATACCCTGTCTTGAATATAAGCTTGGAAAAAAATCTTCTTGGCCAGCAACTCATTAACTATTTTAGCCGCTATAGAAACAGGTATAACTTGGCGGTGAATGATCTCACCGCTTAAGCCTTGTTCCACCAAAGCCCCGTTGTAGGTAATAATCGGTAAATCAAGCCCTAATTGATGGGCATATTTTCTGGCCGAGGCGGCCATGCGGCCCGTAGCCAAAATTATTTTAAGGCCTTGATCCGTGGCTGTACGAATAGCCTCGCTGTTTCTAGCCGAGATTTTCCACTCTTTATCCAAAAGGGTATAATCCAAATCAATGGCTATCATTTTGAGCATAATTTTCCCACCTTAAGTGCCAGTAGTGGGACAAAGCTGACATACAAATGTCCCTTGCCCCACTTGAGCTTGTTGATCTACTCTAATTGTTGATAAAGCTTTTCTAATTCTCCGGCTTTAAATTTATAGCAGTGCTCTTCTTGGGGGAACCGCCCTTCAACTACGTCTTGCTTGTAGTTTTCCAAGGCTTCAAGGATGGAAGAATTCAAATCGAGATATTTCTTGACAAATTTCGGAGTAAAAGCATCAAAAAATCCCAAAGCATCATGAACGATTAAAAGTTGACCATGAACATGGGGTCCTGCCCCTATTCCTATTACCGGGATTTTAGCCCTTTCGGCGATAATGGCCCCGACTTCCGGCGGCACAGCTTCCAGGAGCAGCAGGCTTATACCCGCTTCTTCCAGGATTCTGGCGTCCTCAATAATTTTCTTTGCTCCTTCGGCATCTCTGCCTTGAGATTTAAAGCCTCCCAATTGAGCAATGGATTGAGGGGTCAACCCCAAATGGCCCATTACCGGAATTGTGGCATTGACCAATGCTTCCACTGTTTTGGCCATGTTCGCCCCGCCTTCGAGTTTAACAGCGTCGCACCCGGCTTCGGCCATATAACGGCCGGCATTACGGATAGCCTCTTGAGGACTTATTTGATAAGACATATAAGGCATATCGCCAACCAAAAAAGCGCCGGGAGCACCTTTCCTTACCGCCTGGGCATGAAGAATCATCGGATCCATAGTCATACCCAAGGTATTCTCATGCCCAAAAACAGTCATAGCCATGGAATCTCCACAGAGAATTATGTCAATCCCCGCTTTTTCTTCCAACAAGGCCATGGGATAATCATAACAAGTGAGCATGGTAATTTTTTCTCCGTTCCGGACCTTTTCCTGTAAGCTATGAATTGTGACTTTTTGTCGCATCCTTTTTCCCTCCGCAAATTAATAAAATAAATCAGGCCTTTTCAACTTGCCACTTTTATAATATAAACCATTAAACCCCCGATGTCTACCTGCTGCTTACAAATTTCCACCAGGGAAACACATCCCAGCGGTTGGGTTATATTTTTGTCATTTTTGCGGAATCCAGTTTATTTGGATATTTGCTTTAATATGGTTATTTCTTCTTTTAATCAATTTTAATTAAGGTATTTTTTCAAATACTGTCCGGTATAAGACTTGGGGCAAGCGGCCACCTCTTCCGGTGTGCCGACCGTTACCACTTCCCCTCCCCTGTTGCCTCCTTCGGGACCAAGGTCAATAATATAATCGGCCGTTTTAATAACATCAAGATTATGTTCAATAACCAGAACCGAATCTCCCTCCTCCACCAGTCGATGGAGAACGCTCAGCAATTTGTCCACATCGGCAATATGCAATCCTGTTGTGGGCTCGTCCAATATATAAAGGGTTTTCCCATTGCTGCGACGACAAAGTTCAGTAGCCAGTTTAACTCTTTGGGCCTCCCCGCCGGATAAAGTTGTGGCCGGTTGTCCCAATTTGATATAACCCAATCCTACATCATACAAAGTCTGCAATTTGCGGGTGATTCGAGGCACAGCACTGAAAAAATCCAAGGCTTCTTCCACCGTCATATCCAGGACCTGAGCAATGTTTTTGCCTTTAAAAGTTATTTCCAGGGTTTCCCGGTTATACCGTTGACCGTGGCAGACCTCGCATGGAACATAAACATCAGGCAAGAAATGCATTTCAATTTTGATGATGCCATCCCCCCGACAAGCCTCGCAACGGCCGCCCTTCACGTTAAAACTGAAGCGACCCGGTTTATAGCCCCTTACCTTAGCCTCCGGGGTTTGAGAATAAAGCTCCCGAATGTAATCAAACATACCGGTATAAGTAGCCGGGTTGGAGCGTGGGGTTCTGCCTATTGGGGATTGATCGATATCTATCACTTTCTCTATATACTCCAAACCTTTAATCTCTTTATAAGCGCCGGGTTTTACTTTGTTGCTGATCCGAAGTTCAGCCAGCAAACCCTTATACAGAACTTCATTAACCAGAGTACTTTTTCCGGAGCCGGAGACACCGGTTACACAAGTAAATACGCCAAGGGGGATTTTTACATCGATATTTTTAAGATTATTTTGGGTGGCGCCTATAATTTCCAGAAACTTACCGTTTAAAGGATGTCGGACAGAGGGTACTTCTATTTTTTTGGTGCCTTTTAAATAAAGACCGGTAATTGATCTCTCACAAGCTTTAATATCTTCCAAAGTGCCTTGAGCTACGATCTCCCCGCCATGGGCGCCTGCACCGGGACCGATATCGATGATATGATCAGCGGCCAACATAGTGTCTTCATCGTGCTCTACTACAATCAGGGTATTACCTAAATCCCTTAGGCTTTTAAGGGTGTTTAGCAGCTTCTCATTATCCCTCTGATGCAAACCTATACTGGGTTCATCCAGAACATAAAGTACCCCGGTCAAACTGGACCCGATCTGGGTAGCCAACCTTATCCTTTGGGCTTCACCTCCGGAAAGGGTTCCGGCTGCGCGGCTTAAGGTCAGGTAATCCAAACCCACATTTACTAAAAAGCCTAGTCTTTCCCGTATCTCTTTAAGAACTTGCCTGCCAATAATTTGCTCTTTTTCGGTTAAAGTCAAACGGTCAAAAAAGTTGAGTTCTTCCAAAACGGTTAATTCTGTTAATTCATAAATGGAGAGTCCTCCCACTTTGACAGCTAAAGCCTCGGGTTTTAAACGTTTGCCTTGACACACCGGACAAGGTTTTTCTCTCATGTAGTTTTCAATTTCAGCCCGGACATAATCGGAAGTTGATTCTTTATACCTCCGGTTAAAATAAGGAACCAACCCTTCAAAGGGGGCATGCCAGTATTTAATCTCGTCAAATATACTGTGGTATTTAAAGCGGATAGGGATGGGAGAACCATAAACCAGTGCTTGCCATTGCTCTTCAGTAAGATCACATACCGGCGTATCCAAACTAAAACCCATAACCTCCGCCAAACCTTGAAGAAGAGCGGGATAAAAAGAAGACTGAGAGTTAGCCCAAGGTACGATTGCCCCTTCATTTAGGGATTTGCTGCGGTCAGGTATAATAAGTTCGATATCCGCCTCCAAGTTGGCACCAAGTCCGGTGCAAGCGGGGCAAGCCCCAAAGGGGCTGTTAAATGAAAAAAGCCTGGGTGTTAATTCTTCTATGGCGATACCGCAGTCCGGACAAGCAAAATTTTCACTGAAAAGCAGTTCTTCTTTTTCCAAGATATCTACAATAACTGTTCCTTCACTTAACTTAAGAGCGGTTTCTAAGGAATCCGCCAGACGGGCACCGCTTTCTGCCTTTAATGATATCCGATCCACCACTACTTCTATAGAATGTTTTTTGTTTTTGTCTAAAAGGATTTCTTCATTTAGATCTCTGATTTCACCGTCCACTCTGGCCCGCACATAACCCTGCTTACGAATTTTTTCCAATAGCTTTTGGTGCTCGCCTTTTTTCCCTTTAATAATGGGAGCCAAGATCTGCAGACGTGTCTTTTCAGGATAGGTCATTATTTGATCCACCATTTCCTGAACCGTTTGCTGGCTTATTTTTTTACCGCACTGGGGACAATGGGGCTGTCCGATCCGGGCATAAAGAAGTCTTAAATAATCATAAATTTCCGTGACTGTACCCACCGTAGAACGGGGATTACGACTTGTGGTTTTTTGATCTATGGAAATGGCTGGTGAAAGGCCTTCGATATAATCCACATCCGGCTTATCCATTTGGCCCAAAAATTGACGGGCATAAGCGGAGAGAGACTCCACATAGCGTCTCTGTCCTTCGGCGTATATGGTGTCAAAGGCTAAAGAGGATTTCCCCGAGCCTGATAAACCGGTTATTACCACCAATTTATTTCTGGGAATATCTACGTTAATGTTTTTAAGATTATTGACACGCGCCCCGCGAACCTTGATATATTCCTGTTTCATTTGAACCTCCGGTCTTTAGCTCCTTTTTCTGGCTTTTTTACTGGCTTTGGAAAATGTTTTATCCTCTTTAAAGCCATTTCTTCCAGTTCTTATCTTCTTTAGTGGCAAAGGTTTCTGTCCTTTTAATTCAATAATGGCATCCCTTAATTCCGCCGCTCGTTCAAAATCCAGCTCTTTGGCTGCCTGTAACATTTCAGCTTCCAGTTTTTTAATAAGTTCTTCTTTTTCTTCTGCCGACAATTTATTCAGAGTGCTGTAAACACCTTTCTTTTCCGCCACCATGGTGGCTTCCGGCACTTCATGGACCTGTTTGCGAATGGTCTGAGGAACTATGCCGTGCTTCTCATTAAAGGCCATTTGTACGGCTCGCCTGCGATTCGTTTCATCAATGGCTTTTTGCATCGAATCGGTTATAGTGTCAGCATACATAATTACCTGGCCGTTGGCATTGCGCGCCGCCCTCCCTATGGTTTGGATTAGGGAGCGCTCCGATCTTAAAAAACCTTCCTTGTCCGCATCTAAAATTGCCACCAAGGACACCTCCGGAAGATCCAAACCCTCGCGCAATAAATTTATGCCCACTATAACATCAATTTCTCCGAGCCGCAGTTCCCGAAGAATCTCCAGCCTTTCCAGGGTAGTGATATCAGAATGAAGATAGCGCACCTTTATTTGAAGTTGTTTCAAATAATCAGTTAAATCTTCGGCCATTCTCTTGGTCAAGGTTGTTACCAAAACTCTTTCGTCTCTGGCCACCCGGGCATTTATTTGCCCTACAAGATCATCAATCTGCCCTTTGGTTGGCTTAACAATAATTTCCGGATCCAAAAGTCCAGTCGGTCTGATTATCTGTTCCACAACTTCCCGGCAATGTTCAAGTTCGTAAGGGCCGGGAGTAGCGCTGACATAAATTCTTTGCGGAACAAGCTGTTCAAATTCATCAAAGCGTAAAGGACGGTTATCCAAAGCAGAAGGTAAACGAAAACCATACTCCACTAAGGTAAGTTTTCTGGAACGGTCTCCTTCATACATGCCTCTAAGCTGAGGAATGGTCTGGTGGGATTCGTCAATAAACATTAAGAAATCTTTAGGGAAGAAATGGAGCAAAGTATATGGGGTTTCTCCGGGCTGCCTGAAGGTAAGATGTCGAGAGTAATTTTCAATGCCGTTGCAAAAGCCCATTTCCCTCAGCATCTCCAGGTCATAGCGTGTCCTTTGTTCTAAACGCTGGGCTTCCAAAAACTTGCCCTGGGAACGGAAATACTCAAGTCTTTCCTCCAATTCAGCTTCAATGTTTTCTGTGGCAAGCAAAAGTTTTTCTTTTTCCGTGACATAATGGGAATTGGGAAAAATGGAAACATGTTTGCGTTCGCCTAATATTTCCCCGGTCAAAATATTTACTTCATAAAGATGCTCTATTTCATCCCCAAACATTTCTATTCTAATAGCCTTTTCACTGGAAGCGGCGGGGCAAACTTCCACCACATCTCCCCGCACCCGGAAAGTTCCCCGCAAGAAAGAATGATCATTGCGGTCATATTGAATTTCGACCAGTTTGCGCAGGATCTGGTTTCTTTCAATTTCCTGCCCTTGTCTTAAAGAAAGAACCAAATCCCGGTACTCATCCGGAGAACCTAAACCGTAAATACAGGAAACACTGGCTACGACAATAACGTCTTTTCTTTCAAAAAGGGCCGCCGTAGCAGAGTGTCTGAGTTTTTCTATTTCTTCATTTATAGAAGCGTCTTTTTCGATGTAAGTATCGCTGGAGGGTACATAAGCTTCCGGTTGATAATAATCATAATAACTCACAAAATATTCAACCGCGTTTTCGGGGAAAAACTCTTTAAATTCGCAATAAAGCTGTCCGGCCAAAGTTTTATTATGAGCCAGAACCAGGGTGGGTTTTTGTACCTTTTCAATAATACTGGCCATGGTAAAGGTTTTACCCGAGCCAGTCACCCCTAAAAGAGTCTGGTGTTTTTCCCCGGCCAATACCCCTTGGGCAAGCTTGTCCACCGCTTGGGCCTGATCACCCGCCAATTTATATGGAGCCCGTAAACGAAATGCCATCGACAGTCTTCCTTCCGTTTTCTAAGCAACAGAATAACAGGTAAAACTATGCATTTTACCGCTTATCATAATATTATAACATTTTATTCTGACCCGAAAAAATAACATTTTTTCCCTAAGGCCATAGAACCAAGTCGGAAAGAATTTTGCTCAGTAATTCATGGCGAAGCTCATCCAGCCCACGGAAATTAATTGTATCATTGCATAAATTTTTTAATTCAATTCTTACAGTCTTATACTGTTCCAAAATCTCCCTCAGTTGCTCACCGTGCACTTTATTGAACCCTTGTTCCTCAATTTTAACCGGATTACCTTGCCAAACCGCCAGTTTTTTTTCGGGGAAAACAATGCCTAAAACAATATCCGGTCTTAAAGGGTTTACAATTATTTCTATGACTTGCCCCAGGCAACTTACTTCCTGGAGAATTTCGATCAAGATCTTGGATGAATCACCGCTCTCCAAACAGATGCGATCATAATCTTCAATATATTTTGGTGCCAGGTTAAGCCAACCATCGACCTGCAAAGCATGCAGGAAGCAATAGGAAAGGCAGTTTTCCCTAACCTTGGACAAAATCTCTATAACTTCATTATTGGTTGAACTTGTTCTGTGGGTATTGTTCTCCGGCGAAAGGATTCTAAACGGAATTGTAAATTTTTCCTCCTGGGAATGAAAGGGGTATTCCTCTTTAAGCTGCTGAATGACCTTTTCTTCGATAAGGGTGAGCCTTTCCGCCAGTTCGGTTATTCTGCTTTGATGTTCTTGCAGCTTGCTTTGTTGGCAAAGAGAATCCAAACTAATTTTATAATATTGTGATCCTAACGTAGCCGGCAAAACAAACTCTTTTTCGTTTAACAGGCAAAGTTTGCTTTTGGGAAGATATAGCCCGGCAACGGAATCTGGCTCTCTGCTAGAACGAATATAATCTACATCATAACCCCTGTCTGCAAGTTGGATACCGATAAATTTAATCATGGTGGATTTGCCTGTCCCCAGCCCACCGGACAGGATATAAGCTTTTTCTATTTCTTTCAGGGTCTCCCCCAGCAACGATATGTAACCGTAAGGGGTGAAGGCTTCCAGAAAATAATGTCTAATTCCAGCTGAATTTTTCACTGTGACTCCTCCCAGCCATTTGAATAATCGTGTTTTATTCTATGCTTTGAGGAGGTCCCAGGTTCATAATCGGCCCTCAAGAATACCCCTTCCGGATTCTATATTCTGTTTCTCTCAGGATCCCTTTCCGCTATCCGGTATTCCCTCTTATGTTTCCGGTCCCTTAGTTTATTGCAGCCTCTATTTGCTCATGCTATACTGTTTTTTAAAGTTATTAGTGGCATATACCGGGTATTCTAGTATTACTCTTGCCTTAGGAGGATAATAACATGAGAATTGAAACCAAATGTTTGCACGAAGGTTACCATCCTCAGAACGGTGAGCCTAGGGCTCTTCCTATTTATCAAAGCACAACCTATACTTATGATTCAACCGAACATATAGGCAAACTCTTTGATTTGACTGCCGAAGGGCATTTCTATTCACGAATTTCCAACCCTACTGTTTGTGCAGTGGAGGATAAAATTGCGGCTTTGGAAGGAGGCATAGGTGCGCTCTGTACCACTTCGGGCCAAGCCGCTTCTTTAATTAGTATCCTTAATATATTAAAAGCCGGAGACCATTTTATCAGTGTCTCTAAAATCTACGGCGGGACTATCAACCTCTTTGCCGTAACTCTAAAAAAATTAGGTATCGAATGTACATTTGTCGATCCAGACGCTCCCGAGGAGGAAATCCAAAAACAGTTTAGACCCAATACCAAGGCGGTATTCGGTGAAACTATCGCCAACCCGGCATTGAGCGTCTTAGATATTGAAAAGTTTGCCCGCCTGGCACATAAAAACCAAGTCCCTCTTATTGTAGACAATACTTTTGCCACCCCGATTTTATGCAGGCCTATTGAATATGGCGCAGATATTGTGATTCATTCCACAACAAAATATATGGATGGACATGCCGTACAATTGGGCGGGATAATCGTCGACAGCGGCAATTTTAATTGGAACAACGAGAAATATCCTGAATTTAATGAGCCTGACGAATCCTACCACGGTGTTATTTATACAAAAGATTTTGGCAAGTCTGCCTATATTACCAAAGCCAGGGTCCAACTAATGCGCGACATCGGCGCTTACCCCTCGGCTCACGCAGCTTTCCTGTTGAATCTCGGTCTCGAAACCCTGGCCGTGCGCATGGAACGGCATTGTTCAAATGCTCAAAAAGTGGCCGAATACTTAAACAGCGTAGCTAAAGTGGAAAATGTAAATTATCCGGGGCTGAAAAATGATCCTTATTATAACTTGGCTCAAAAATACCTGCCTCGGGGTTGCAGCGGAGTTATCTCTTTTACAATAAAAGGGGGCCGGGAAAGCGCCATTAAGTTTATGGACGGGTTACAGCTTGCTTCCAATGTAGTTCATGTGGCAGATATCCGTACTTGTGTGCTCCATCCTGCCAGTTCAACACACCGTCAACTGACTGACGAACAATTGATAGCTGCAGGCATCACCCCCGGTTTGATACGCCTCTCCGTGGGCCTTGAACATATCGATGATATTCTGGAAGATTTGGAACAGGGACTGGCCAGGATTTAAAGCTCAATTAACAAAGAAACCCTCCGCTACTTAAATTGCGAATACCGGAGGGTTTAATATTGCTTATCTTACAGCCTTTGATTCCCTTACATCCCCTGATTACAAGGTAAAATTCAATCAATCATTTGCTCCATAATCTCAACCGCTTTAGCCAACTGGCTGTCAAAAGGAGGCCCTTCGGGGAGAATGGTAGGTTTCTCGCCTTCTTTCAAAACTATCTCCACGTCAGGTTGAATTCCCTTATTGTGGATATCACTTTTATTGGGTGTAAGATATTTGTCCGTCGTCAAGCGAACACTGGTATTGCCGTCGAGAGGGAAGACCGTCTGCACCACTCCTTTGCCAAAGGTTTTGACTCCAACCAAAGTACCGCTTCCATAATCTTTAACCGCCCCGGAAACAATTTCCGCCGCCGAAGCCGTATATTCATTGATCAAAATAACCAAAGGCTTATCGATATATTGCGCAGTTGATTTTTTGGTAGTGATCTCCCCTTTATTGTTGACAATATGGACAATATCCTCTTCGGGCACAAGAAAGCCGGCAACATCGATCGCCGAATTTAATTCTCCTCCGGGATTAAAGCGCAGGTCGACGATCAAGCCTTTGTATTGATCAATATTTATATCCTTCAACAGCTGGGCAAATTCATCTTTGGTCTTGGCAGAAAAGCTGGAAATATCAATGAGGGCTATATCCGGCCTACCGGGAAGGCTGGATCCAAAAACTGTCGGCACATTGATATCTTCCCTGATCAAGCTCAATGAAAATTCCTGATTGGTTTTGGGGCGATATACCGTAAGGGTGACCTTAGTACCGGGTTCTCCCCTCATCATGGCAACCGCTTGAACTTGACTGATGGTGGAAACACTGGTCCCATCAATTTTAATGATTACATCCCCCGCTTCCAAACCCGCTCTGTCGGCGGGAGAACCTTTAATCGGCCGTACGATCACTAGTTGGTTGGGATCGGCAGTATTTACAATTACGCCGATGCCCCCAAAGCCCGCTATCCCTTTTATGGAATTCATCAATATTTCATTCTCTTCTTCATCGAGAAAAGAAGAATAGGGATCCAGAGAGCTTACTATACCATCGATCGCCCCGTCAATCAGTTGGGGCATGGTGGTCTCATGCAGATATTTTGTGTCGATAAGATAGACCACCCGGGCCAGCCTTCCCAAGTTATCAAAGTTGGTAACCAGCAATACTCCCAAAAGAACAGCCAGCCCCAGACAAAGGATCAGGCCGACAGCAACGGCCTGTTTAAATGCTCTTTTCCAATTAACTTGATTTGACAATAGTTTACTCCCTCTTTTAAAAATAATTTAGTTATTTATTTCTTGAAATATAAAATTCTGACTTTATTATATGCGCATTATGACTTAGAAATACTGCAGGGGATTTACCGGCTCCCCGTTTTTACGAACTTCAAAATGCAGGTGAGGTCCGGTGCTCCAACCGGTTGAACCGACTTTGCCAATGACTTGACCGGGAACAACTACGTCATTTTCTGACACCGCACGGGATGACAGATGCCCGTACAAGCTGGAAATTCCATTGCCATGGTCAATAATAACTGTATTGCCATAAGCCCCGTACCAGCCGGAAAAAATAACTATGCCTGCTCCGGTGGCTACAACGTTTGAACCATAAGAAGCCCCAATATCCACCCCGGTATGTAGCTTGTGTTGACCGGTTATGGGATGTATCCTATAGCCAAAAGGACTGGTGATATACTTGCAGTTGGGAGTAGGCCAAACACTAATGGAACCGTTAATATTGCTTCCCGCATATTTTTTCTGTAATTCTCTAATCTTTGATTCTAATGCTTTAGAATCCTTTTCCAGCTTTTCGATTTGTTCTATCAGTGCAGCCTGATCCTGCTCATTTTGAGCCAAAGCTATTTCTTTTTTGGCCTTAACGCTATCCAAATAGGCCTTGGCCTCTTCAGCTTCTTTTTTCAGTTTCTCCGCATGCTCCAGTTTAGCCACCAATTCCTCTTTCTTTTTATCCAACTCCTGCTTTTGAAGTCGGATATCGCTAAGAATATTCTGATCGTTTTCCACCAAACAGCTCATATACTCGACTCTGGAAATGAAATCGGCCAAATCGGTGGCTTGGAAAATAACCTCCAAGTAGCTCATTTGTCCTTCTTCATATATTGTGCGTACCCTTTGGCGCAAAACATCCTGCCGTTTATTTAATTCAGCTTGTTTGGCATTTATTTCTCTTTTTATGTCTGCAACATCCTGTTGGGCCTGTATATATAATTTTTCTTTTTCCTTCAAATCGTTTTCAGCAGCCGAAATTTGGACGTTTAACTGTTGGATTTGTTTTTTTATGGTGTCTGCTCTGTTAGTCAGGTTTTTAAGCCTACTGGCAGCTTGATTTTGTTGCTCAATCAGTTCTTGCTGCTTTCGCAAAGCATCATTTAACTCGTCGGCTGCTGCCGGAATTACAAAGGCAATAACAAAGAGAAAGGTTAATATTATTATCTTCGCTTTAGAAAACCCGGACATCTCTTCCCTCCTAAAAACATAGAAATTTTCTTACGGAGATCATACTGGCTAGAGCCCCCATCAACATGCCGCCTAACACCATGATCAAGAAAACCATAATTATAAATTCTTGATTGGCAACAACCGGAATGAAAGCTAAGGAAGAAATTATATATTGGAGAAGCCAGTTATAAGCAAAGCCGACTGCCGCTACGGCAATCAAGCCTCCCAAGAGTCCAATAACTAAGCCTTCAATAATAAACGGCCATCGAACAAAAGAATTGCTGGCTCCCACCAGTCTCATGATTTGTATTTCTTTTTCCCTGGAATTGACATTGGTCTTAATACTAAGTGAAATCAATAACAGGGCTATAAGCGCAAATACTGCCACCACAGCCATGCCAATCCAGCGCAGCCAATTGGTAAAGGCTAAAAGTTTTTCCAAAAAACCTTGTCCATAACGGACATTTTCTACTCCCGGGATTTTCTCCACTTGGGAGGCAATGTCCTTAACCAAATTGGGATCAGTGGCGATTATGGTGATTTTATCGGGGAAGGGATTTATCCCTCCCAAATCCTCTAACAGCGATGTTGTATTCATTGACTCTTGAAAATCCCACAAGGCCTGTTCTTTGGTGGTAAGAGTCACGCTTTCTATACCCGGCAAATTCTTTATTCTATTTTGAATGGCGGCAACTTGCCCGTCATCTAAATTATCGTCCAAAAAAACAGCAATCTGTACCTGTGATTCAAAAGTTTTGGCAATAGTGGTAGCATTGGCCAGAAAAATTATGGAGCTGCCCAAAAGAATTAAGGAAATTGCTACGGTCAGAATTGAAGCCAAACTGAGCCAAAC
>Ga0134094_1000727_pt1 | contig 37417 bp, 49 predicted proteins | sample 5_1taG_FD_94458 | JGI IMG/M metagenome (GOLD analysis project Ga0134094, IMG submission 94458) | Switchgrass degrading microbial communities from high solid loading bioreactors in New Hampshire, USA - 5_19_20_110_A1 metaG | ecosystem: Engineered > Bioreactor > Semi-continuous > Anaerobic >... | reverse complement strand
TATACTTGACACCGCTTGCCGCCCCGCTATCATAGAACTGTTCAGAACCCACTGACGCGCCGCGGGCCGCGAGGGGCGGCCATCCAGCCGACAAGGAGCAGGCTTCATGGCAGACTTGACCGATCGTGTCGCGATTGTGACTGGCAGCGGGCAGGGCATCGGGCGCGAGGTAGCGCTCGAATTGGCAAGGCGCGGTGCGATCGTCGTCACGAATGACCTGAGCGGGTGCTGCGCGCCGGACACGCTCGAGGAAATTCGCGCGCTCGGCGGGGACGGGCTGGCGATCACGGCGGACGTGAGCGACGCCGCGCAGGTCGAGGCGTTAGTCGGGCAGGTGGTCGAACGCTTCGGAAAAGTCGATATTCTGGTAAATAACGCGGGCACCACGCGCGATAATCTAATGGTGCGGATGCCAGAAGAAGAATTCGACCTGATCATGCGCGTGAACCTGAAAAGCGCGTGGCTGTGCTCGAAGGCGGTGTTGCGCTCGATGATGCGCAAGCGCTACGGACGGATCATCAATATGTCGAGCGTGAGCGGGATTGCCGGGCAGGCGGGCCAGACCAATTACAGCGCCAGCAAGGCCGGGCTGATCGGCATGACGCGCGCGCTGGCGCGGGAAGTCGCCTCGCGCAATATCACGGTCAACGCCGTGGCGCCGGGCTTCATCAAGACCAAGCTGACCGAGAATCTGCCGCAAGACGTTCTCGACACGCTGGTCGCGAACATCCCGATGGGGCGTTGGGGCACGGTCGAGGATGTCAGCCACGCGGTTGCGTTCCTGGCGAGCGATGGGGCGTCGTATATCACAGGACACGTGCTGGCGGTCGACGGCGGGCTGGTGATGTACTGATCGGCGAGCAGGCGAGAAAGGGCCATCGGCATGAAAGCGGTGAAAGACGAGGTCAATCCGCGCCACCCGAATGACACGGTGACGCTGGCGCCCGGCGTGCTGCTGACGATCGCGCGGAAGGCGACGCTCAGCGTGCCGGGGGTGCTGCGGATGGGGGGAACGCCCGGCGGGGTCGACCGGCTCTTTCGGCGGACGCCCGCGGCCAATGGCGTGCGAATCGCCGTCGATAACGGGACTGTCACCGCACATCTCTACGTTGTGGCCGACCCGACCGTGAATCTGCGCGAGATGTGCGTTTCTGTGCAGAAAGCCGTGACCCGCTCGATCCGCGAATTGTTGAGTATGAAGGTCGAGTCGGTCAACGTGCATGTTGAGGATGTCGATTTTGGATTGCAGAGAGACTCCGAGGCGTAACGCCTCGGTTCTGCGGCTAGGTTAGCGTAACGTGCCGATCACGGATTACCGTCATCTTGCGCGCAGTCTGGCGCTGCAAATTTTATATGAGCTAGACAGCACCAAGCATTCTCGCGACGAGGTTGTCAGCACGCGCCTGGAAGCTGAGGGCGCTCGCCTGGAGACGCGCCAGCTTGTGACGCGCCTGGTGGACGGCGTGCTGCAGCACCGTGAGGCGCTGGATACCCTCATCCGCCGCTATACGCCGGAACGCTCGCTGGAGCTGCTGGCGGTGGTGGACCGCAACATCCTGCGGATGGCGGTGTACGAACTAGCATTTGAACGCGAAACGCCAGTAAAAGTCGTCATTAACGAGGCCGTCGAGCTGGCGAAGATGTACGGCGCGGAAGCGACCGCGCGTTTCGTCAACGGCGTTCTCGGGTCGCTCGCCACGCACGAGCCAGATCTTGCTGCCGTGCTGCTGAACTCGGCCGAGCGCGATAACCAGTAGAAAGCAAGCATTCACGTCAATGCCCAATCACCCCGTCCCTCGTGATCAACAGGCCACATCCGTTCCTCAGCGATATGATGCCTGGCGCGCCCTGCGCGACGACGCCGACGACACGCCGCTGACCCTGTTCGAGCATCTCAATGAGCTTCGCCGCAGGCTGTTCCGGTCGATTATCGCGCTGGTAATCGGCGTGCTGGCGTCGGCTTTCTTCACCGGCGAGATTCTGCGCTATCTGATCCGCCCCTATGGCGAGGAACTGCAGGTTCTGGGGCCGACGGAAAGCGTCGTGATGTACTTCCGCGTGGCGCTGCTGGCCGGGGCGATCCTCGCGATCCCGTACATCACGCTGCAACTGTTCCTGTTTATCGCGCCGGGCCTAAACCGCAAGGAGAAGCGCTGGATCTACCTCGCGCTGCCTGCGACGACGGCGCTCTTTCTGATCGGCGTGGCGTTCGCGTGGTTTATCATGATTCCCGCGGCGCTAGGGTTCTTGCAGGACTTCGAGTCCGAGATCTTCAGGGCACAGTGGACCGCCGAGCGCTACATCGCCTTCCTGACGTCGCTGCTGTTCTGGATCGGCGTGGCGTTCGAGATGCCGGTGGTCGTGTTTGTGCTGGCGCGCCTTGGGATTGTCGGACCGCAGCCGTTGCTCCGCAACTGGCGGCTGGCGGTTGTGCTGATCTGTATTGCCGCCGCGATGATCACGCCGACGGTGGACCCGTTCAATATGTTATTGGTGATCGCGCCGCTGCTCGTGCTGTATCTGCTCAGCATCGGCCTGGCGATGATCGCGTATCCAGCCGCGCTCCGCACCGATCGCCGCGCGCGGCGCTAAGAGAATGTTTCAACTCATCATTTGTTTAGGAGAACTTTTACGATGGCGAAGACCCGTGTCCTGATTATGGGAGCCGCCGGACGCGACTTCCATAACTTCAACCTGACCTATCGCGATAACGAGGCGTATGAGGTCGTCGCGTTCACGGCGACGCAGATCCCCGACATCGAGGGGCGGACCTATCCCCCCGAGCTGGCGGGGCGCCTCTATCCTGACGGTATCCCGATCTACGAGGAAGCAGAACTGGACCGGCTGATTGCCGAGTGCGACGTGGACGAGGTGGTGTTCGCGTATTCGGATGTTTCGCACGAGACGGTGATGCACAAGGCCAGCCAGGTGCTCGCTGCGGGCGCGGACTTCACGCTGCTCGGACCCAAGCGCACCATGCTCAAGAGCACCAAGCCAGTGATCGGCATTGGCGCGGTGCGGACCGGCTCTGGCAAAAGCCAGACGACCCGCACGGTCAGCGATGTGCTGCGCAAGCTGGGGTACACGGTCGCCGTGGTGCGCCACCCGATGCCCTATGGCGACCTCGCCAAGCAAGCCGTCCAGCGTTTTGCGGATTACAGCGATCTCGACAAGCATGACGTGACGATCGAGGAGCGCGAGGAATACGAGCCACATCTCGACCGTGGCGTGGTCGTTTTCGCCGGCGTGGACTACGAGGCGATTCTGCGGCAGGCGGAGCAAGAGGCGGACTTCGTGCTGTGGGACGGCGGCAATAACGACCTGCCGTTCTTCGCGCCGGATCTCTACATCGTCGTCGCGGACCCGCACCGGCCCGGTCACGAGCAGACCTATCACCCCGGCGAGGCGAACTTCCGCATGGCCGATGTGATCGTGATTAACAAGGTCGACACCGCGCCGCCCGAAGGCGTCCAGCAGGTGCGCGACAGCATCCGCCGCCTGAACCCCAACGCGACCGTGATCGAAGCGGCATCCCCCACGTTTGTCGATGGCGCCGAGCAGATTCGCGGCAAGCGAGTGCTGGTCATCGAGGACGGTCCCACGCTGACGCATGGTGAGATGGGTTACGGCGCGGGCGTGATCGCGGCACAGCGTTTCGGCGCGAAAGAATTGATCGATCCGCGCCCGTATGCGGTCGGCAGCATCGCGGAGACGTTCGCCAAGTATCCGCAGACTGGCGCGCTGCTCCCGGCGATGGGCTACGGCGCGAAACAGCGGGCGGACCTCGAAGCAACCATCAAGGCGACGCCTGCCGATCTGGTCGTGGTCGCCACGCCGATCGATCTGACGCGCGTGATCACGATCGACAAGCCGGTCTGCCGCGTGCGCTACGAGCTTCAGGAACTTGGCAACCCGACGATTGCGGAACTGCTCGAAGCGCGCTTCGGGCCGAAACGCTAATGGCTATGGAGTTGCGGGGCGCGTTCGACGGGGCGCGCCCCTTTTGCGTGCGTTGCGCGCGGCTTCACCTTTTACGCGAGCTTTGCTAGACTAGCGGTTAGCTGTTAGAGCGATTAGCTGTTAGCGGTTAGCAGTCAGCTAAAAACCTGAGCTGCGACTATGGGGTAGGGGCCGCTTGCTGCGCCCGCCATCAGAGGAATCCAACTAAAAGACTTCTATGGGCAGTCTGTTTTGTCCCAACACCGAACGCAGAATTTCTCTCAGCCACGTTTTTGCTAACCGCTAATCGCTGATTTTGGAGCGTATCATCACTTGAAACCTGCACTCATCCTTCACGGCGACGCCTGGGAAATCGAAGAAGAAAGCAGCGCCGAGCGGATCGCGGGCGTGCGCGCAGCCGCTGAGGCCGGATGGGCCATACTGTCTGGCGGCGGTTCGGCGCTGGATGCGGTCGAGCGAGCGGTCGCGCTGATGGAAGACAATCCAGTGCTTAACGCCGGGGTGGGCAGTGCGCTCAACCGCGACGGCGAGATCGAGCTAGACGCAATCATCATGGACGGGCGCACGCTGGCGCTCGGCTCGGTCGCGGCGGTGCGCGGCATCACCAACCCGGTCAAGCTGGCGCGTCTGGTGATGGAAGACACCGTTCACAGCATGCTTGTTGGCGAGGGCGCGCGCCGTTTCGCCGAACTCAAAGGGATGCGCCTCGCCGCGCAGGCCGAGCTGACCGTCCCGCGCGAGGTCGAGCGGTTCCGGCGGCTTCAACAGCAGGCGCGCTACGAGCCGACCGGCCGTCTCTCGCCCAACCCGATGGACACGGTGGGCGCGGTCGCGCTGGACAGCCAGGGGAACGTTGCGGCGGCGACCTCGACTGGCGGCGTGCATTTCAAGATGCCGGGGCGGGTAGGCGATTCACCGTTGGTCGGTTGCGGCGCCTACGCAGATAACCGCGCCGGGGCGGCGGCAACCACCGGGCACGGCGAGAGCATTATGCGCGTGGTGCTGGCGAAAACCGCGACGGATGCGTGCGAGCGCGGCATGAGCGCGCAGGAAGCGGCGGAGTATGCGATCCGCGTGCTGCACGAGCGTACCGGTGGCTATGCCGGGATCGTCGTGGTGGACCGTCACGGCGGCATCGGCTATGCGTACAACACGCCGCAGATGGCGGTCGCCTGGGTAGATGAGAACGGCACGATCCGCGCGCGGCTTGCGCAGCAGGGCGACGACGAGGGGGCATGATGACCGGCCGCAGAGGCGTGTGGACGATTGGGCTGTTGCTGGCGCTGGCGGTGCTGGTTTCTGGCTGTGGGAGCCTGCGCGACGCGCCGCCTACGTCGGAGCCGATCTTCGTTACGGCGACGGACGACCCGCTGCTTCTGCCGATCGTCGCAACCGAAACGCCCAGCCCGACGCCTGTCGCCACTCTGACGGTCGCTGCGCTACTCCCCACGCCAGACCTCAGCACGCGCACGCCGACTCCCACGCGGCCCGCGCCCGCCACCCTGACGCCGACCTTCACGCCGACGACGACCGATACGCCCGGCACGCCCGGCGGGCCGGGTCAATATGGTCCGGTGGGTGGCGGGGTCGATACTGTGCTGGCCGGGGAAATAGCATGCGAAACCGTCCCGCAGGATGCGCTTGGCGCAATCTACCAGAGCGACCCCGCGCTGCAAGAGGCGCTCGGCTGCCCGCTGGCAGGCGCGGCGGTTCCGGTGGGCGGCGCGTTCCAGCATTACCAGAACGGGCGGATGCTGTGGGTGTCGTCGCTGGGGACGATCCCGCAGCCGTCGATTTATGCGCTGCTCAACGACGGGACGTATCAGCGGCTTAACGACACGTTTGTCGAGGGGGTTGACCCGGAGAGCGTCGGCAGCCAGCCGCCGGAAGGTCTGCTGGAGCCGCAACGGGGATTCGGCAAGGCGTGGCGCGAAAACCCACCCGTGCGCGACCGGATCGGTTGGGCGACCAGCCCCGAAAACCCGAGCAGCGCGCAGGTGCTCCCGTTCGAGCGCGGGGAGATGGTCCGCATGGACGGGCTGGGGCAGACGTTCATCTTCATCTCCGGCGCGCCTGGCACATGGACCGCACGTTAATCCGCTGAGAGCGGGATCTCGGCGGCTTGCGCCAGATACACGCCGCGCTCGTCTAGCACCTCGACGTTGCGATATACGCCGCCGTTCTCGATCGTGTACATTCCCACAGACAGCCGCTCCGCATTCTCCAGCACGTCCAGCGCGAACCACAGATAGAGCGTGTCGCCCGCGCGCCAGTAACGGCCCGGCCAGCCGGGGCGGTCGTGCTGCACGACGCGGTTCCCTTCCGCATCCAGCGCGTGCACGAACGCCTGAGCATCTTGCGCCACAGGACCGGGCAGCCGATATTGGAGCAGGACTTCGCCCGGCCGGATGGCGTAGCCTGTCAGCAGCGCGCCGTTTGCGAAGCGCACTGGCTCGAGCGGGGTGATCTGTTCCGCCCACGGATCGGATGAGGCTTCACGGACCACGTAGCGCGGTCCACCGGGGCGCGGTTCGTAGATGCGGCCGATCGTCTGCGCTCCCTCGCACGGATGCGCCTCGCACACGCGCAAATCGGGCTGCGCGACGATCACCTCGACCGCCGGATGATCCGGCACGACCGCCGTTCGCCGCCCATCCACAAAGCGCACGCTTGGCACCGGATCGAGCAGGACGCTCCATACCGCCGGTTCCTCGTCGTACGGTGCGACCTCGCCTGCGCTGATCACAATCGCATCGGCCGGATCGTTCTCAATCGCGGCGGCGCGGATGTCCAGCAAGTCGCCGAGCGGCGTGCCGAATCCGCCCGGCGTAGCGTGCGCGTCCACAAACCGCAGCAGCGCGACCAGGAGATATACCTGAAGCGCCGCAATTGCCACCACCACGCCGAGCAGTAGCCCCTTTAGCGCGCGTGAGCGTAACACGTCCAGCAGCGCCGCGACGCCGATCCCGGCCAGTGCGTAGGCGGCGGGCATCAGCGGGATGATGTAGTGCTGCGCGACCTCGGTCCATTCCCACGTGAACGCCAGCACGGGCAGCGCCAGCCACGCAACGAGCGCCAGCGCGACCCGCTTCTGAGGAAAGTTGCCGCGTGCTGCCCATCCTACCAACCACACCGCCGAACCGGCCGCTGCCAGCGGCACGAGCCACAGCAGCACTCTCACATTTGGCACGGTCGCCAGGTAATCGCGGAAGCGTTCCGCCCCGGCCAGCGAGTGAATATCTGTCCCTGCAACCGTCAGCCACGCCAGTTCAACCGCGCGCGTGGTGATCGAGCGCGTATGCTCGCCGCCGGAGTCCAGCGCGCGGCGGAGCGTATCCGGCGAGAGCAGGTCGGCTTGCGCGGCGCCGATCAGCGCCGGAACAAATGTCAGCGCGGCGAGCGCCAGACCGAGCGCCACCGCCCGCCAACGGACTTCGCGGCGCCACAGCGCCAGCATCAGCAGGCTAAGCGGGATCAGCGCAGCGGCGGCGTAGTGGACCTGCACGGCGAGCGCCAGCAGCGGCCAGTGGAGCGCCTGCGCCCACGATCGCCGCTCCCCAAACCCAACTACACCCAGCAACGCCGCGCCGACGACGAACGGCGGCAGCAGGTCCTGCGCCCAGATCTTCCGCGCGAACAGCACGCCCCATGGCGCGGCAGCGTAAAGCAGCGCGGCGATCAGCGCGGGGTGCGGGCCGAACGTGCGCCGCACGAGGGCCCACGTCAGCGCGACGGCGAGCGTATTCAGCGCGCCGACGAAGACAGTTGCCAGGATGGGGGTGTGATCGAACAGGTAGGGCAGGGCGAACAGGTAAACGCTGATCGGCGGATTCGGCACGCCGACCGAGGAGCTGATGCCGAGCAGCGGGAAGTCCTTGCCCTGCGCGAGGTTGAGCGCCAGACGCGAGAGGTTCGCCTCGTCGCGCTTGAACTCGGTCAAGCCGGGCGCGCCCATGCGCAACGCGCCTGCCAGCAGCAGAATCGCTACAAGGAGCGCCAGTTCCCACCGGGCCAACGGGGCGCTGTTGGGCTTCACATGAGGCTCCGCAGGAAGGAATGCGGCTCCGGGCAGAGCAACGCGGCTCTACCCGGAGCGAAGCGGCGCAGGATGCGTCTGGCCGCTGTCAAGGCTAGGTTTCCGGTTCCTCTTCCGAGGCGAACCGTTGCCACGGGCCGTGCAGGCCGTCGTCGGTGACGCCGTAATAGACGCGAAGTTCGCCGTTGTCCCGCTGGACGAGATCATAGCGGACAGTCCCGCCGCGTTGGTAGCGCTTCCACAGCCCGATGTCGCCGTGCCACTCGACCTCATGCGGCTTAACCGGGTGCGATTCCTTTTCGATGATCGCGTAGTGCCACAACCGCCGCGCGGACGAACGGGTTACGTTCTTGACGACGTTGCCGTTGCGAAGGTCCCGCATGACGTGATACTTCACGCCCTTGCGTTCCTCGGTGGCGATAATCTCGACCCCGGTGCGCGGCGCGTCGATCCCTTCGGATTGCGCAGGCTCCTGCGAGAGCGGTGAGGGCGCAGACGCTTCGGTATCGGTGCTGGCGGACTGGCTGCTCGGCGCGAGCGCGTTCCGCAGCTCCAGATTCTGCATCACAAGCTGCACGATCTCGTCGCGCACGGCGAGGTTCGTCTCCGCTTCGTCGCGCACATAGATCTTGTTGTCGTCGAGCGCATACGGCGGGTCGCTGCCGCGCGGCACCTGAAGCCGGATGACCTGCTTGCCCTGCGTCTCCAGGATGTCGATGTTGACGTCGATCGGCGGGGTGAGCTTGTGCTCGATTTCCTCGTGCAGCGTCTCAATCCCCTCTTTCGCGTTCGGCACCCCGGTCGGCGGCTCTTTCGGCTTGGCCGACACGCCGACGTAGATGGTGCCGCCGTTGGTGTTCGCCATCGCGCAAACGTCCGCGATGATGGCATATAGGCGGCCGCCACGCCGCGTCATGCCGTCGTGGAACGACTGGACGATGCTGGCGCCTTCCTCGCGCGCAGCCTGGACCGGATCGTAGGGCGCGACGCTGCTGGGATGGTAGATGCGCGTGCGCGCGAAGTCGTTGCCGAGGAACACGTCGCGCAGCGCCTCGAAGGTGCGCTCTGGCAGCAGAACCTCGGTGATGCGGTCCCCAATGCCCAGGTTCTTGGGGTTGCGCGGGTCGGCCAGGATGCGGTGCGCGTCTGACCCCTGGATGCAGCGCATCCGGCGCGGATATTCGGGTTTGGTGCCGTCGAAGAAGCGCGCTGTGCTGCGCCGGTCTTTGCGGTCGAGGTCGGTCACCTCAAGCGCGTGAAGATGCTCGTCCTGCGTATAGGCGATCTTGGTCTGCCCGCCGAAGTCGAACCCGCGCATCGCGACGCCGTGGCTCGAATTGGCGTGCGCCGCGATCACGATCCCGCCCGCTGTGGCGATGGTGCGATAGGCGGTCAGCACGTCGGATGACGCGCCGACGATCGACGAGCCCTGATCGAGCGCCGCTGGCGGAATTTGCAGGCTCAGCAGGATGTGCTCAAGCTGGCGGACAGTCGTCTGCGGCGAGAAGATGCCGAGGATGTGGAAGCCAAACGTCGCGGTGAACTCGAACCCCGGCAGGACGAGAATGCGATCGAGCAGGCGCCGGTATTCGGCGAGCGTCTGCTGCTCGTCTGGCCGGATGCGCCCAAGTTTCTCCAGATATTCAAGCTGCTCAATTTCCTCGATCATCGCGCGGTATCCGGCCACGGTGTTGTGGTCGGTGAACGCGATGATGTCGAGGCCACGCTGCTCGGCTTGATGCAAAATGTCCAGGTACGTTACGCCGGGCTCCTGGTAATCGGCAGACCCAGGCGTATGCAGATGCAGGTCAATACGATACCACTGCATCTTGGAACGTCGCGATTTACTGTTCACGAAGCCTCTCTCTCTGTCGTCAGCGAAATGCAAAACGCGAAGTGACGTCGAGAAGGCTAATTACCCAAGCAGTCCGTAGAACATCGCTGCTAACTCGCCCGGTTCAAATGGCTTTATCAGGAAGGCGTTGGCGCCTGCCTGACGCGCGGCCTCTTCCATATCCAAACCGGAGGCCATCACAATTGGCAACTCCGCGAAGGCCGACTCCGAGCGAAACCGGGACACCAGCTCGGAGCCTTTCATATCTGCCAGATGGTAATCGACCAGAATAATGTCTGGCCGGTTCTCGCGAGCTAACTCAATGGCTGTCTGGCCGCGTGCTGCCATAAGAACCTCGAAGCCGTCCATCTCCAATAATGTCTGCAACAGCTTCACGGTCGTGCGGTCATCATCGACAATCAGAATCTTGGGCAATGCAGCCTTCCTTCTTGCGAATGGTGTTGCGGGCCGGTTTCACGCCGCCGGCCCCCGGCTAGTCTCCTTGCTCGGCGGCGAGCGCTGGTTCGCGCTCTACCTCGTCTGCCGGAACGAGGGCCGCCTCTAACACATCGGATACGCTGTCGACCAGATGGAACGTCATCTGATCGCGCACCTCTTGCGGCACGTCATCCAGATCGTGCTCGTTGCGGTGCGGAATGATCACGGTCGTCAGACCGGCGCGGTGCGCGGCGAGCACCTTGTCCTTGATGCCGCCCACCGGCAGAACCTGCCCGCGCAGTGTGACCTCGCCCGTCATGGCAACCCGGTTCCGGACCGGCCGCTGGGTGATCAGCGAGGCAAGCGCGGTCGCCATCGTCACCCCGGCAGACGGCCCGTCCTTCGGGACGGCGCCTGCGGGCACATGCAGGTGAATGTCGTGCGTCTCAAAGAAGCTCGGATCCACGTTCAGATCCTGCGCCTTGGCACGGATGTAGCTATATGCGGCGCGAGCGCTTTCCTGCATGACCTGGCCCAGTTGACCAGTATACTGGAAATTGCCTTTTCCGGGCATCTGCGCGGCTTCGACAAACAGCACGTCGCCGCCCACCGCCGTCACCGCCAGGCCGACCGCTACGCCGGGCGTATCCATCCGCTCCTCGATCTCGGTACGATAGCCGAAGCGCGGGTGATCGAGCAACTCGATGATGTTATCCGCTTCGATCCGCGCGTGCTCGGTCTTGCCCTCAGCGATACGCGTGACGATCTTGCGCGCCACACGGCCGATCTCGCGTTCCAGCCCGCGCACGCCTGCCTCGCGCGTGTAGTCGCGGATGATCTTCAGCAGCGCCTCGTCGGTGAACGAGAGCTCGTCCGGGCGCAGGCCGTTCTCGCGGATCTGGCGCGGCACGAGGTAGTGCTGGGCGATTTGGAGCTTCTCGAACTCGGTGTAGCCGCTGAGCGCGATCACTTCCATGCGGTCCAGCAGCGGGCCGGGGATCGTTTCCAGCGTGTTCGCCGTGGTAATGAACATCACTTCGGACAGATCGAACGGCACATCGAGATAGTGATCGCGGAACTCGTGGTTCTGCTCCGGGTCGAGCACTTCAAGCAGCGCCGACGCGGGATCGCCCCGGAAGTCGCGCCCGATCTTGTCGACCTCGTCCAGCATCAGCACCGGGTTGCGGCTTTCGACGCGGCGGAGCGTCTGGATGATGCGCCCCGGCATGGCGCCGATGTACGTCCGCCGGAAGCCGCGAATCTCTGCCTCGTCGCGGATGCCGCCGAGCGACAGGCGCGTGAAGCGGCGCCCCATCGCGCGGGCGATCGACGCACCAAGCGAGGTCTTGCCAACGCCGGGCGGGCCGACGAAGCACAGGATCGCCCCTTCGCGCTCGCGGTGGATGCGCCGGTCGTGATCGGGGCGTTGCTCCTCGATTTCTTCGGCGCGCTCTTGACGCAGCTTGCGCACCGCCAGATATTCGAGGATGCGCTCTTTGACGTCTTCCAGCCCGTAGTGATCCTCGTCCAGCACTGCGCGGGCGTGCGGGATGTCGAGGTTGTCTTCGGTGCGCTTGTCCCACGGCAGGCTGACCATCCAGTCGAGGTACGTGCGGATGACGCCGTATTCCGCCGCCGCAGTGGGCAGGCGCGAGAGACGATCCAGCTCCCGCCGCGCTTCTTTGGCGGCTTCCTCTGGCATATTCGCCTGTTCGATCTTCTGGCGGAATTCCTCGACCTCGACGGCCTGCTCGTCACCCTCGCCAAGCTCGCGCTGAATGGCCTTAAGCTGCTCGCGCAAGAAATACTCGCGCTGCATCTTTTCCATCTCATTCTGCGCTTCGCTCTGGATCTTGTGACCCAGCTCGAGGACTTCAAGCTCCTTGTTGAGGATGGTCATCAGCACGCGGAGCTTTTCGAGCACCGAGTCGATCTCCAGCAGCTTCTGCTGGTCTTCGAGGCTCATGCGGATGTAGGTCGCCAGCGCGTAGACAAGCTGGAGCGGGTCTTCGAGGTTGACCGCCGCGTTGATCAGCTCGCTCGGGATGCTGGGGACCAGATCGCCCATGCGGCCGAACAGATCGACCACATTCCGCATCAGCGCCTCGACCTCGATCGATTCCTCGACCGTCTCGGGTTGCGCGGAGACGCGCGCGACGAGGTACGGCTCCGTGCGGATCCACTCGTCTACCTTGATGCGCGCGATGCCCTGCACCAGCAGGCGGATTGTGCCGTCTGGCGCGCGGAAGAGGCGGTGAATCTGCGCCAGCGTGCCGTACTCGTAGGTATCTTCGGGGCCCGGCGTTTCTAGCTCAGGGTTGCGCGACGCGACCAGCGCGATCAGCCGGTCCCCACCGACGACCTCATCGACCAGCCGGATCGAGCGCGGCTGCCCGACGGTCAGCGGGATCGTGGTTTGCGGATACACGACCAGCCCGCGCAGCGGCAACAGCGGCAGCTCACGCGGTTCGTCGAGCACCCGGTTCTCATCATCATCCCCGGAGTCGTTGCCCGAACGCTCGCTTGCTTCGCTGGTGCGATCGGGCTGTTGGTCGATGTTGACCTTCATTTCAGCTTCATCCGCGACGTCCGGATCGACGGACTGCGGCTGGTCTTGCACTTCGCCGGACTCATGCGTCTCTTCCGGCGGGACGTCTTCCGATTTACTTCTTCGTTTCGCCATTACGTCACTCACTTGCCGATATGGGTGCGCTCGAACGTCGATTATCCCTGCGTGGAACTCTCACCCGACTCGGAAAGCTCGTCGCTCTCGCTCTCGTCGAGGTTCACAATATGCACCGAGCGCGCGACGGCTCGCGGCAGCACAATCTTCAGAAAACCGTCGCGATAGGTTGCCGTCACTTTGTCGCGCTCGACCGGCCAGGGCAGACTGACTTCGGTCCGGAATTCACCGAATGCAATCTCCAGTTGGTGATACGAGGCGTCAGAGGGCGTGTTCCGCTTGCGGATACCGCTGATCAGCAGTCTGTTATGGTGCAAGGTAACGTTGAAGTCACCCTCTCGCATGCCGGCGATCTCGACGGTCACGACAAGCTGGTCGTTCAGCTCGTAAACATCCGTAGGGGGGTGCCAGACCGTCACATGGCGCACAACGACCCAACGCCTGACAATTCCCCGGGTGGCCTCATCCATGTCCAGGTCCCACTGCGAGCCGCCCGACCCGGGGTCTAAAGCGTGTCTTTGTGGCATACGATAATGCTCCAAACAACGTTACCAATACCGGTAAGCAGCGCCTAAACGCCCCCCTTACGCTATTTGAAGATCATACCACACCCGCTAGCGTGCCTCAATAAGAGCAGCAATAGAACTATGACCGGGCGTGTTGCGCATCTGTGGGGAGAAGAGGCGCCGCGCAAATGCATATTATCTTCGCGTAGTCATGATGTGCCTAAATCTCATAGACCGTGCCATCCTGCGCAACCTCAACCCGCCCGGTAAACGTTGTGCGTGCTTCGGCGGCGAGTTCCTCGGGCGGACGGCGCGGATCGTAGTGAATGAGCACCAGCCGTTCGGCGCCTGCCGTGGTCGCCGTCTGACCGGCTTGCTCAGCGCTGGAGTGTCCTGGTGCCGCGCCCGCTGCCTCGTGCACCAACAGGTTCGCGCCGCGCGCCAGCCGGTCGACCGCCGGGGTAGGGGCGGTGTCTGCGCTGTACCCAAGCACACGCCCATCCGCCTTCACCTCGACGCGCAGGCCCACCGTCGGAACGTAATGGACTGTTGGCCAGGATGTGATGCGGAAATCGGCGTCGTCCAGCAGCAGGAAGTCTTCACGCTCTGCCAGCGGGCAGAAAGGCAGTTCAAAGAAGTTCGGCCACGTCTCGCAGCTTGCCGCTTGCATGATCAGGTCGACCCGTTGCAAGCAGTGATGCAGCCCATAGACGGGCAGCGGGCGTTGGCGCCCCTTCAGCCAAAGCTGCATCAGCATGATCATCAGCCCCGAGACGTGATCCGGATGGAAGTGCGTCAGGATCAGCCCGGTGAGGTCATCCGCGCCAACGCCCATTTGCTCGAGCTTGGGAAGTGGGTTGGAGCCACAGTCAATCAGAATGGTGGAGCCGCGATCGCCTTGCAGTAAAAGGTGTGTGTTGTCGTGGGTCGCATCCGACACGGCGGCGGCGGACCCGAGGATCGTGAGGCGGGCCATAGGCTCTCTTCCGAATCCGGCGGCTGAGCCGCCAATCAAGGGGTTAGCGCAAACTCAACGATGCGCGGCGTGATGGTGACCTCAAGCATACCGGCAACCAGAATCAGGGGCAACACGACCGCCAGCCCGATCTTCACCGTGTCCGCCAGCGCGCGGAGCCACGCTTCGCCGACAGTCATGCCGTCGGGCGGGCGGGTGATGATGCTGCCGAGGCGCAGCGCCGCCGCGCCTGCCAGCACGATTGCCGGGATCTCGACCAGTCCATGCGGGACGATTGCGGCGATGAAGGGCAGTGGATCCAGTCCAGCCGCGAAGACCTGCGCGAAGAGGAAGCCTGCAATCGCGAACGGCAGCGAAACCAGGATCAGCGCCAGCGTGCCGAACGAGAAGATCGCCAGCCCGGTCGCCACCGCCAGCACGCGCAGGTTCTGCCCGACCGCCGCGCCGATCAGGCCGGGATTGTCTCGCCCAAGCTCGAACCACGAGCGCAGGTTCTCGAGAATTTGCGCGTTGTCCGTCTCAAGCTGATCGAGCGGAAGCGGCCAGCGTCCGGCGGCGATCCATCCACCCACAAAGGCCGCGACCGCGCACAGGACAGTCACAGCGGCGGGCGTTCCGAGCGACCGGACTGCGGGGAACACGCTCGTCCGGTACCACTGGGCGAGCGATCGCGCGCCCGCCTCTCCGCGAAACTGGTCAGCAAAGGTGCGCCCGATCCAGCGCAGATTGAGATGATCGATCGAGCGGCCGAGCAATTCCTCGCGGTTGAAGATGCGCGCGCCCATTCGCACGAACAGCGCGACGGTCACCAGCAAACCCACCGGCAGAATCCACAGCACATAACGCAGGTGCGGCTGGATCATGATCACGCTCTCGACGATGACGAGCATCGACATCGGGATGATGATGAAGCTCGCCAGCAGGTTCGCCGCGCGGGTGGACGTCGTCTGGCTGGAGATCACGACGGAGCCGGTGACCATCACCAGCGCCTGAACGGTCGTAAGCAGCAAGATTTGAATCACCAGCGTGATCGGCGGTCGCCACTGCGTCCCCCCAAACACCAGCCCGCCAACGTAGATCGTGATGCCGAGGTAGCTGGCCAGCAGGGGCGGGAGCATCGCGGCGAACGACTTGCCGAGGTATAGCTCCGTGTTGGTGAGGGGCGTGGCGAGCAGTGGCTCCAGGCTCAGGCGTTCCTTCTCGCCGACGAACGTCTCCAGCGCGATCACCAGCGAGATCGACACCGGGAAAAAGCCGACGATCATCGGCAGCAGCGGTAGCAGCGCCGGGAGCAGCGGCTCCGCGCCGTTCGCCTCGAAGAAGCTGATAAACAGGCCGGTCATCGCGTTCGCCAGCAGCGGGAAAACCAGCGTCAGCAGCAGGATCGGCGCCATGATCCGCCAGTCGCGGAAGCTGTCGCGGACCTCGCGGCGCGTGACGATCAGCGCATTGGAGAGCGTGCGGCGGACGCCTCGGCGGGTGGTTTGGGCGCTAGTCTGCGGCTGGGTGAAGCCCGGCATCACGGTCGTGCCCCTCATCTTCCCGGACGATCTGTAGATAGACGTCTTCCAGCGTGCGGGACACCTCGCTGAGCGTCACCACTTCGACGCCTAGACCCATCAAACGCCGTAGCAGGGCAGGATTATCTACGGCGGGATTAGGGGTGTGGAAGCGCAGCCAGCAGTCCCCCTGATCGACCACTTCGACCATCCCGGCAAGGTCCGTTGCCAGCCCGTTCAACGGATTCGCCGTGCGCAACTCCATCAGCGGCGGGCCGACGAAGCGCCGCGCCAGCGAGTCGAACGTTCCCTCAGCGATGATGCGTCCGCGCCGAATCACCGCGATCCGGTCGGCGAGCATCTGTGCTTCGGTGAGGTTGTGGGTCGTGATCGCGATCGTGCGCTCTGCCCGCTGCAGCGCGAGGATCGCCTCGCGGACCAGACGCGCGCTTTGTGGGTCCATTGCGGATGTTGGCTCGTCGAGCAGCAGAACCAGCGGGTCGTGGAGCAGGGCGCGGGCGAGCGCCAGCTTCTGCTGCATTCCCTTCGAATATTCCCCAAGCCGCTTTTCGAGCGCATCCCCCAGGCCGAAATGCTCCATCAGCTCGTAAGGGCGGCGACGGCGCTGGTCTTCGGGCAGGTGGTAAAGCTGCGCGAAGAAATCGAGATACTCGATCGCCTTCATGCGCTGGTAGAGGCCATGCTGCTCGGTCAGCACGCCGACGCGCGCCCGCACTTCGGTCGGGTGGCGGACGACATCGAACCCCGCGACCCGTGCCCAGCCACCCGTCGGCTCGAGGATCGACGTCAGCATGCGGACGGTGGTGGTCTTGCCCGCGCCGTTCGGCCCGAGGATCGCAAAGATCGTTCCCGGCTCGACGGTCAGTGTGATGCTGTCCACAGCCAGGAACGACCCGAAGCGCTTGGTTAGCTGGTGTGTCTCAATCATCGCACACGATCAGCTTCGGCGGGCGGTTTCGGCGGCGTCGCGCTGGGTGCTTCTTGTACGACCCCGCAGCAGGTCGCGGTGACGGACGATCAGCAAAACGAGCGCCACGATTCCTGTGACCGCAGTCGTCACCTGCGAGACGTTGACGCCATTTACAAGCGTCACGTCCACGCGCAGATATTCCAGCAGGAAGCGCACGATCCCGTACAACACGAGGTACAGCAGCAGGAAGTCGCCCGTCTTCATGCGGTCGCGATAGCGCAGCCACAGCCACAGCAGCACGCCGAACGCCAGCAGGTTCCACAGCGACTCGTACAGAAAGATCGGGTGAAAGCGGGTGTCTGGCGCGAACTCCGGCGGCGGGTTGGTGAGCGTCATGCCCCAGGGCAGGTCGGTCGGCTTGCCGAATAACTCTTCGTTGACGTAGTTGCCCCAGCGCCCGATCGCCTGACCGAGCGGCACGACCACCGCGCCGATATCCAGCCACGAGAAAAAATCGAGCTTGTTGCGGTAGGCGTAGATCGCGATCCCGAGCGCGCCGCCCAGCACCGCGCCGAAGATCGACAGACCGCCGCTCCACAGTACCAGCGGCCCTTCGTTCAGGTCGAAGAAGTGCTCGAAGTACCACGCGCGGTCGCGAGCTGAGTTAATCGAGGGGAACAGCACGTGCCACGCCCGCGCGAAAACCACGCCGAGCAACACGACCCAGATCAGGCCGTTCCAGACGTGGTCCGGGTCTTTGTCGTCGCGGCGCGCCATCCACGCAGCGACGGCAGCCGCCAGCAGGATGCCCGCGACGATGATCAGTCCGTAGAAGTGGAAGGTGGGGTTGATGGTGACGCCGAGCAGGTCAATCGGGCCGATCTCGATGCCCCGGCGGTGGATGGTCATGGCGCACTCCCTTCACGGCTGAGCTGTCGATACACGTACCAGACACGCTGAATCACGGTGAGATGAGTGCCGATGGCCAGAATCCACAGACCCGGCTCGATCCAGCCGGTCAGCAGGGCCGCCAGCAGGATGATGATGCGCTCCATACGCGTCAGCAGGCCGACCTTACAATCTACGTTCAACCCTTCGGCGCGCGCGCGGACGTAGCTCACCAGCAGCGAGCCGAGCAGCGCGGCCATGCTCAGCAGCATAACCCGCTCGTTGCCCCACTTGCCGTAATAGTAGGCGAACGCCATGAAGGTGAACCCGTCGGCGTAGCGGTCGAGCGTGGAGTCGAACAACGCGCCGAACTTGTCTTTACGCTGCATCGCCCGCGCGACGGCCCCGTCCAGCGCGTCAAGCGGCGTGCCGAGCAGCATGATCACGCCCGCCCAGAAGAACTCCCCCTGTGCGGCGACGTACGCGGCAATCGCGACGATCACCAGGCCGAGCGCAGTGATCGCGTCGGGATGGACGCCCAGCTCGTACAGCTTGTGTCCGAGCGTGCCCGTGACGTTCCGCGTGTAATACCGTGCGCGGTCCGTCAGAGTGTTGAAGCGCGGCGATCGGTTGTCGGAAGTCATCGGCTCATCGTCCTGTGGTTGTGCCGGTTGGTGAAACCATTCTGCGCCAGAATTCACCCTTGTCAAACCCGAATCGGTGCTGTACACTTAGCCTTGCTTTCGGGGCGTAGCGCAGTTTGGCTAGCGCGCACCGTTCGGGTCGGTGAGGTCCCCGGTTCAAATCCGGGCGCCCCGACAAAACTCCAGTCACATGGCTGGAGTTTTTTGTTGCCTCGCGAACGGTCTTAGAGGCCGTTCGCCTTTGCATCGTCCCACAGGGCGTCCATCTCGTCGAGCGTCATCTCGTCAAGCTCGCGGCCCTGCGCGGCGGCCTGTTCCTCGATGTAATGAAAACGCTGGTAGAAGCGGTGGTTCGCCGCGCGCAGCGCCGACTCCGGATCGACGCCCATCCAGCGCGCCAGGTTAACCGCCACAAACAGCACGTCGCCCATTTCGTGAAACTTCTCGTCGGGCGTCTCGGCAGACAGCAGTTCGTCCATTTCCTCGCGCAGCTTGTCGAGGACGGGATCGATCGTCGCCCAATCGAACCCGACGCGGGCGGCGCGATCCTGGTAGCTGAACGACTGGCTTAGCGCGGGGAGTGACTTCGGGACGCCCTGCAGGCGCGACGTGCCCTCGTGATTCTTCTCCGCCTGCTTGATCTTGTCCCAGTTGACTTTCACATCCTCGTCGCCGCTGACCTTTACCTCGCCCCAGACGTGCGGGTGACGGTGGATGATCTTGCTGTTGATTCCGGCGATCACGTCCGGCATACGAAACTCGCCGTTATCAACCGCGATCTGGCTGTGCAGCACGATCTGGAGCAGCAGGTCACCTAGCTCCTCGCGTAGCGCTTCCGCGTCGCCGCTGTCGAGCGCATCGAGAACCTCATACGTCTCTTCGAGCAGGTACGGGCGCAGCGATTGGTGCGTCTGCTTGCGATCCCACGGGCAGCCCTCAGGCGCGCGAAGGTGCGCGATCGTCTCCTGGAAGCGCTCCATGCTGCCTGCAACCGGCAGCGCGGGAACCAGCACGGCGACCGCGCCCTCGGCGTTCTGCGTGCCGAGCGCGCTCAGCGCCACCGGCTGCGCGGCGAGCGGCCCCTGTCCGTCGCGCAGAACGAGCTGGAGCGTGTGCTCTGGCGGATACTGGTTGAGTAGAACGCGTTGCAGGGCGGGCAGGTCGGCGGGATTGACGAGCAGGGCGGGGACGTCTGGGTTCAGCGGCGGGTGATGCATCGTGGCGACCGATGCGGCGTCGGCAAGTTGCAGGCCCGCGAGGTCGGTGAGCGCCAGAGAATCGGCAATATCCGAAAGCAGGGTGAGCGCGGCGCGGATGGACATGATTACCTCTCGCAGCAAGTGGGGCGCGTCGAGCGTGGCGCGGTCTGCGCTATCAACGGAAAACAGGCGGACTCCCCACCGAGCCGGTCGGAGAGTCGCCTGTTGTAGACGTAGTAGGGCCGCACAAGCCCCGGTTGCGACGCTTAACGCTTGGTGTAGGTCGGGGCCTTGCGGGCACGCTTGAGACCGGGCTTCTTGCGCTCCTTCTCACGCGCATCGCGCGAGAGGAATTCGCCGGCGCGCAGAACAGGGCGCCATTCCGGCTCAATCTTCAGCAGCGCGCGCGCAAGCCCGAGCTTGATCGCATCGCGCTGGCCGGTTGGGCCGCCGCCCTGAACCTTGACCGTGACGTTGTACGCCTTTTCCTGCCCGACTGCGCGCAGCGGCTCGATGGCGAGATCGTAATCGCCGATGCGGGTGAGGTATTCCTCACCGGGCTTGTCGTTGATTACAACGCTGCCGTTGCCGCCGGGCCACAGCCGGACGCGCGCCGTCGAGGTCTTGCGCCGCCCGATACCCTCATAATAGTTCGATGCCATGTGTCTAATCCTCTTCGCCGTTACAGCTCGTACGTCTTAGGACGCTGTGCTTCGTGCGGATGAGTCGGGGCCGCGTAAATCTTCAGCTTCTTAAGCTGCTTGCGCCCCAGGCTGTTCTTCGGCAGCATGCCGCGCACGGCAGCCCGGATCACGCGGTCCGGGAAGCGCTGAAGCTGGTCGCGCAGCGTGATGCTAGTGAGGCCGCCGGGATAACCCGAGTGGCGATAGTACTTCTTGGTTTCCATCTTGTCGCCAGTCACGCGGATCTTGTCGGCGTTGATGACGATCACGAAGTCGCCAACATCCATGTGCGGGCTGAAGATCGGCTTGTGCTTTCCGCGCAGCAGCACCGCGATCTCCGTGGCGAGACGCCCCAGGGTCTGATCCTTAGCATCTACCACATACCACTCGCGCTGGATGTCCGCCGGCTTAGGGGTATAGGTCTTGATTCTCATCTTGTCGCTTACTCCAGCGGGCGTCTCCCCGCTCTCAGTATGTCACACGCGTCAGGCAAAGGCCGTGCGCCGGGGCGCTTGGGTTCGGCCAGGTGCCGTCCGCTGCGCGAAACGCTGTCAGGAAGTGTTCTGGTGTCAGCTCGCCCCTTCCGACGCGAGCGAGTCCGCCTACAATTCTTCGAACCATGCGATACAGAAACGCGTTTGCTTCAATCTCGTACCGCACAACGTAGCAGCCCTGTTCCGGCTGCGCCTCGAGCACGATCTCTGACCGGAAGACTTCGCGGATCGTGCTGTCGCCCTGGGGCGGTGTGCCGAATGTCGCGAAGTCGTGTGTTCCGACCAGCCCTGCCGCCGCCTGTTGCATCGCCTCGAGCGCGGGTGGGCGGTCGGTCGCGATGTGCCAGGCGCAGCGCATCCAGAGCGGCTGCCGTACCGGCGCGAAGTACAGCGTGTAAGTGTACGCCCTGCTGCGGGCGTCGAAGCGGGGGTGAAAGTCCGCCGCCGCTTCGTCCAGGGATTGGAGCGCGATGCTCTCCGGAAGGTTGGCGTTCAGCGCGCGCAGCAGGGCGCTTGCTTCATGCCGCCACGCCACGTCGAAGGCGATGACCTGTCCAGTGGCGTGAACTCCGGTGTCGGTGCGCCCCGCGCCCGTTACGGTGACCTCTTGCTGCGTCACCTGCCTGAGCGCGGCTTCGACCGTTCCCTGGATCGTCGGCGTGTCACCCGCCTGGCGCTGGAAGCCGAAATAATCGGTCCCATCGTAGGCCAGAACGGCCCGGTAGCGGGTGACACGTCCATTCACACGCTAGCCTTCCTCGCGGTCGACCAGCTCGATCATAACCATCGGCGCGGCGTCACCCTTGCGCGGGCCCAGTTTGAGCAGGCGCAGGTAGCCGCCCGGCCGCGTCTCATAGCGCGGCGCCAGCTCGTCGTACACCTTCGCGACGGAGTCCCGATTGTTCAAACGCGCCAGCAGCAGGCGACGTGCATGCACGCCGCGCGCCGGGTCTGAATGGGCGCGGCCCCGCTTCGCAATGGTGATCAGCTTTTCCGCTTCAGCACGAATCGCCTGCGCTTTGGCTTGGGTCGTCGTGATGCGCTCGTGCTGGAACAGGCTGTTGAGCAGGTTGCGACGCAGGTTTTTCCGATGATCGGTATCCCGTCCCAGGTGCTTGCCAGCAACTTTGTGTCGCATTACACAGATTCCTTATCGGTCTAGGAGTTGGTGGAGAAGATGTCGTGCTCTTCGGGCAGATAGTTCTTCTCGCGCAGCCGGGTCACCAGCTCGTCGAGCGACTTCTCACCGAAGTTCCGGATCGCCAGCATCGCGTCGGGCCCGCGGTCGAGCATTTCGAGCACTTCCCCGACGTTGGTGATGCCTGTGCGTTTGAGCGAGTTGAAGACACGCACGCTGAGATCGAGCGTTTCGATCGGCGTCTCGTAGACTTCTGCCGGCAGGGCGTTGGGATCCGGTTCCGCGACCTCTTCCTTCGGCGGCATCAGCGATTCCTCGCTGACACCGGCGATAATGATCAGGTGCTTCATCAAGATCTCGGCGGCCTGACTCATCGCCTCTTCCGGTCGAATCGAGCCATCCGTCCAGATCTCGAGGAGCAGGCGATCGTAGTTTGTCCGCTGCCCCACGCGCGCGCGGTCTACATCGTAGTTCACGCGCTTGATCGGGCTGAAGATGGCATCGATCGGAAGTTCACCAATCGGCAGGCGGCCACGGTCCTCGGCGGGCGAGAACCCGACGCCACGCTGCACGGTAAACTCGATCTCGACCTGTGCTTCGTCGGAGTCGGCGGTGAACAGGTACAGGTCCGGGTTGATGATCTCCACCTCTGCCGGGGTGATGATGTCCGCAGCGGTGACGGTCCCTTCACCATGCACTTCGAGGCGCAGCCGAGCCGATTCCGCGTCGTGAAGCTTGAGGCGCAGTTGCTTGACTTGCAGGATCAACTGCGTCATGTCTTCGCGCACGTGCGGGATGGCCGAGAACTCGTGATGCACGTCAGAGACCCGGATCGATGTGACAGCCGCGCCTGGCAGCGATGACAGAAGCACACGCCGCAGAGCATGGCCGATGGTAATCCCGAAACCCTGCTCAAGCGGGCTGATGATGAAACGCCCGTATTTTTGAGTTGTGGCGTCCCCTTCGATCTTGGGTAACACCATGTTATTCGTGACCACGCCGCCTCCTCACACGTTGAACGGTTGTTACTGGTTGGATAGCTCGTCGTCCCACTGTTACCGAGAGTAGTATTCCACGATCAACTGCTCATTGAGCGGCAGGTCGATATCGCGGCGCTCCGGTGTCCGCAGGACCTTGCCCTCCATCGTCGCCGGATTGAGATCCAGCCACTCTGGCGCGGGGGGACGATCCTCCATGTAGGCGGGCAGTTCCTTGAAGTAGGTGCGCTTGCGGCTCCCCTCGCGGATGCCGATGACATCGCCGGGGCGGACCAAATAAGACGGAATCGTGGTGCGCCGGCCGTTAACGGTGATGTGGCCATGCATCACGAGCTGGCGAGCGTGCGGGCGCGAATCGGCCCAACCCAGCCGGTACACAATATTGTCCAGGCGGGTCTCAAGGATCGACAGCAGGTTCGAGCCCGTCAGGCCCGGACGGCGCAGCGCCTCACGGAAATAACGACGGAACTGGCGCTCGAGGATGCCGTAAATACGGCGAGCCTTCTGCTTTTCACGGAGCTGCAGCGCGTAGTCGGAACCACGACCGCGCTTGAACTGCGCGTCACGCCCGTGCTGGCCGGGCGGGTAGGTCCGGCGCTCTACGGGGCACTTCGGAGAGAGACACTTTGCGCCCTTGAGGAAAAGTTTCTCCCCTTCGCGGCGGCACAGCTTACAGACAGGACCGGTATAACGTGCCATTGAGCTTTGGCTTCCTCCACACTAGCTGACAAGTGTGTTTACACCACTCGTCTATGCAATTGGATAAAAACGAACGAACAACAAACTAGACGCGGCGCTTCTTCGGCGGGCGCACACCATTGTGCGGAACCGGCGTCACGTCGGTGATCGAGCGCACCTTCAGGCCGCTGGCCTGGATGGCGCGGATCGCGGCTTCGCGGCCAGGGCCGGGGCCCTTCACGAAGACGTCGACTTCCTGCATCCCGTGTTCTTTGGCGTTCTCGGATGCCTGCTGGGCAACCATCCGCGCGGCGAAGGGCGTGCTCTTGCGGCTGCCCTTGAAACCGGCCGTCCCGGCGCTGGCCCATGCGATCACGTTGCCCTGCTGATCGCTCAGCGAGACGATCGTGTTATTGAACGTCGCCTGGACATGCGCCTGTCCGTACGGGATGTTCTTCCTGGTTTTTCTTGGTCCACGCTGTGGACCGCGACGTGTACGTCCCATTTGCTCGGTATTCTCCCCTTGAGCGGTGCTCTATGGCGGTCGCACTTCGTTCAGGGCGTCAGGCGGCAGTCAAGCGGCGGGCGCAACTACCCACCGCAACAGCACGCTCTGACGGCACCAACTTGGCAGCGCAGACTACTTCTTCTTTGCGCCACGACGACGGCCACGGCCGGCCACCGTCTTCTTCGGACCCTTGCGCGTGCGCGCGTTGGTCTTGGTCCGCTGGCCGCGCACCGGCAGGTTACGGCGATGACGCAGACCACGGTAGCTGCCGATCTCGATCAGGCGCTTGATGTTGAGCTGGACCTCGCGACGAAGCTCGCCTTCCACACGGTAATTGCTGACCTGCTCACGCAGCGCCTGAACTTCCGCCTCGGTCAGATCCCGGACGCGCGTATCCGCGCTGATGCCGGTCGCTTCCAGGATCGCTTTGCTGCGGGTCGGCCCAATACCGTAGATGTAGGTGAGTCCGACTTCGACGCGCTTGTTGCGCGGGAGGTCAACACCTTCGATACGTGCCATATACGGGTAATCTCCTCGTACTGCGGCGTGAAAAATCGCCGGACGGAGCAACTATTCTAGCGAAAACAAGCGGCCTTGACCAGGGTTAACTTCCGGTCAATAGGTGGCGCTCCCAGCCGAAAACCTCGCCTAGAGCGCCGTCAGAATCAACGGCGGTCCATCGGGCGTGATCGCGATCGTGTGCTCGAAGTGCGCGCACAGCGATCCGTCCCGTGTGACGACCGTCCAGTGATCGTCGAGCATCATGGTTTCCGGGCGGCCCATGTTCACCATCGGTTCGATTGCGAACGTGAGGCCGGGGACCAGCTTGACGCTCTGCCAGCCGCGTATCCGTGGGCGGCCTGTGGGCCACCAATTCGGAACCTGCGGCTCCTCGTGCATGTTACGCCCGACGCCATGGCCCGTGTACTCGCGCACGACGCTATAGCCGTGGCTTTCGACGAACGCCTGTATCGCGCGCGAGATGTCGCTGACTTCGTTCCCAGCGCGCGCCTTGTCGATCCCGATCTGGAGCGCCTGCTCGGTGATTTCCAGCAGCCGCTGCGCCTCGGGCGAGATCTTGCCGACGCCAACCGTTAGCGCGGAGTCTCCCACATACCCGTTGTAGATGGCGCCGCAGTCCAGGCTGACGATGTCGCCTTCCTGCAGGATGCGGTCCGGGCGCGGGATGCCGTGCACCAGTTCCTCGTTGATCGAGATGGTCGCGGTCCCAGGGAAGGGGTGCGGGCTGCCGGGCGGATAGCCCAGAAACGCCGCGGTCGCGCCATGCTTCTTGATCACGTCGGCGGCGATTGCATCCAGCTCTGCCGTGCTGATGCCCGGCTGGACGGCCTCGCGCATCGCGTGGAGCGCCAGGGCCGTGATGCGCCCGGCCTCGCGCATGATGATCAGTTCTTCAGGCGTTTTCGGTATCGGTGCCATCAGCGTCTTTCAAAGTCACGCCCGCTCAATAGCGGGCAGCATGGGCGCCTGAGGCTTTGACCGCAGGCGCCCGCTGGATTCACTTGACTAACGGATAAACCCGTCGTAGTTGCGCATGACAAGCTGCGCTTCGAGCTGGCGCATGGTGTCGATCACCACGCCCACGACGATGATCAGACCGGCGCTGCTGATAACCAGCGCGGGGTTCTGCGCTGCGGTCGAACCAGCCGGCCCGAGCACGATGCGCTGAACAAGCTGCATCACGCCGGGCAGCACCGCGACCGCGCCGAGGAAGAGCGCGCCGACCAGCGTGATCCGGTTCACGATACGGTTGATGTACTCCTGCGTGCGGCGGCCAGGACGAATGCCGGGGATAAACCCGCCGTTCTTCTGCAGGTTTTCGGCCAGGTTCTGGTTCTGGATCATCACGCCGGTGTAGAAGTACGTGAAGCCGACGACCAGCGCGAAGTACAGGAACCAGTAAAAGAACCCTTGCTGGTTGCCGAAGATGTCCTGGATGCGGCGCACCGTGTTGCCAGAGCCAAAGAAGCCCGCGACAATCGCCGGGAAGGTGACGATCGACTGCGCGAAGATCAGCGGGATCATGCCCGCGGTGTTGACCTTCAGCGGGATGTGCGTCGCGCCGCCGCCGTACATCTTGCGGCCGCGCACGCGCTTGCCATACTGCACCGGGATGCGGCGCGTGCCTTCCTGGACGTAGACGATGACCACGACCGTGAAGATCGTCAGCAGCAGGAACGCCAACAGGTTGAACACCCAGTTCGTCTGAAGCAGGCTGACCAGGTTCCCCGGAACACCCGCCACGATACCCGCGAAGATGATGATCGAGATACCGTTGCCGATGCCTTGCTCGGTAATCAGCTCGCCGAGCCAGATCGCGAACAACGTTCCGGCGGTCATGGTGATGATCACCGAGAGGGTGGTCAGCAGGTTGCTGTCGCTGCCAAAGCCGAAGCCAGGGATCAGCGTGGCGCCGACGATCTGGCTCTCGAAGATGTTGATTTGACCAATGGCCTGCAACGCCGCCATCGGGATGGCGAGGTAGTAGGTGTACTGGTTGATCTTCTCACGCCCGCCCGGTTCCTTGGCGATAGCTTCCAGCTTCGGGATGATGGGCGTCAGCAACTGCAGGATGATCGAGGCGGTGATGTACGGATACACGCCGTTCGCGATCACGCTGAAGTTGGAGACGGCTCCACCCGACAGCAGGTTGAGCACATTGAGAAAACCGGCCTGATCACCGCTGAAGAGCTGGTCGAGCGCGTCCCGGTCGACGCCGGGGACGGTGACGTGCGCGGCAAACTGGTAAATCACCAGAATCATGGCGGTGTACAGCATTTTGCGCCGGAGATCCGGCAAACGAAATGCGTTCCGCAGCGCCTCGATCATAATTACTTATCCTCTTCGCTCTATTCGATCGCTCGCAGCAAACGCCGCCAGCAACCGGGGGATGGCCCGGCGTGACCCTGCCATCGCCCCGGCCAACTCAGCGACGTGACGTTACTCGGCGGCCCGACGCTCGCGCAGCCGGGCGAGTTGTTCCTTGCGCAGCTTCTTGACGGTCGCCAGCGCGCCAGTCAGTTCCAGTTCCAGCGTCGTGACGCTGCCACCGGCTTTCTCAATCGCCGCCTGCGCCGTCTTCGAGAAGCGGTGCGCTGAGACCTGGAGCGGGATCGCCAGCTCGCCACGGCCCAGCACGACGACCGGATCGGTCGCCTTGCGGATCAGGCCGCGCTCGGCCAGCGCTTCGGGCGTCACTTCGGCGTTCGCTTCGAAGACGCGTGCCAGGTCTTCCAGATTGACTTCCTGATACTCCACGCGGAAGATGTTGGTGAATCCGCGCTTGAACGGCAGGCGACGCACCAGCGGAAGCTGGCCACCCTCGAAGTACGGCCCCTTGCCGCCGCCCGTGCGCGCGCCCTGGCCCTTCGTACCGCGCCCGGCCGTCTTACCCTGACCGGCGCTGATACCGCGACCTACACGCTTGCGCTGCTTCGTCGCGCCCTTGTCGGGACGCAGTTCATGCAGTTTCATTCGTCGATTTCCTCCACCTCGACCAGGTGGATGATCTTCTGGATCATACCACGGATAGGCGGTGTGTCTTCGTGGACCGCGCTCGAGTTCACGTGGGTCAGGCCCAGCGACTGGGCGGTCGCTTTCTGCCGCTTGTTGTAGCCGATCGGGCTTTTGACCAGAGTCACTTGCAACTTCTTAGGCATCGGCCTTGCTCCTGCGCTTCCAGAACGGCATGACCTGCGCCGGATCCTTGCCACGCATCCGCGCCAGTTCGGCGGCGTCGCGAAGCTGCTGAAGCGCCTCGAATGTCGCGTGGGCGACGTTCAGCGTGTTGGCGCTACCCTGGTTCTTGGTCAGGATGTCGCGGATACCGGCCGCTTCGAGCACAGCACGCACGGGGCCACCAGCGATCACGCCGGTACCGGGCGAGGCGGGCTTCAGCAGCACAACCGCACCCCCACGGCGCGCGGTGACCGCGTGCGGGATGGTCGTATCGCTCAGCGCGACGGTGGTCATGTTGCGGCGGGCGCGGTCCGACGCCTTGCGGATCGAGTCCGGAACGCCACGCGCCTTGCCGATGCCGATTCCAACCCGGCCATTGTTGTCGCCGACGACCACGACTGCGCGGAAGGCGAAGCGGCGGCCACCCTTCACAACTTTGGCGACGCGGGTAATGTCAATTACGCGCTCATCGAGTTCTTCGCGGTCATCTTCACGCCGCGGCCTCGTCTCTCGTCTTCCCATTGTCCTCTCCAGTTTTCAGCTTGCCGCCCGGCAAAGGAGCCGCTTCCGGCCCCTCTGCCTGGGATGCTACGCTACTAGAATTTCAGTCCGGCTTCGCGCGCGCCTTCCGCCAGGGCCTTGACGCGCCCGTGAAAACGGTAGCCGCCGCGGTCGAAGACGACCGTCTGGATGCCAACCTGCTGTGCGCGCTTTGCGATCAGCTCGCCCACCATTTTCGCGGCCTCAGACTTGCCCTTTCCGGCGACCTTGTCGCGCAGCTCGCGATCAATGGTCGAGGCTGAAACAAGCGTGTGACCGGCAGTGTCGTCGATCACCTGGGCGTAGATGTGCTCCAGGCTGCGGAAGACGTTCAGACGCGGGCGTTCTGCTGTTCCTGAGATCCGTGCACGGACCCGCGCGTGACGGCGCTTCCGTGCGACTCGGCTTTTTTCACTCATGGGTTCACTCTCTCGACACTACAGGCTAAGCTTTACCAGTCTTGCCGGCCTTGCGGCGGATATGTTCGCCCTGATACCGCACGCCCTTACCCTTGTAGGGTTCCGGCGGCCGCATCTTGCGAATATTCGCAGCCAACTCGCCGACCACCTGCTTGTCGATGCCGCGGATGCGGACGACGCGTCCGCGCTCCTCGACTGCAAACTCGCAGTTGGCGGGCGGCTCAACCGGGATCGGATGCGAGTAACCCAGGTGCATGATCAGGGTTTTCCCTTGCATCTCGGCGCTGTAGCCAACGCCTTCGATCTCCAGCACGCGCTCGAAACCCTCGCTGACGCCGGTGACCATGTTGGCGAGCAGGGCGCGCGTCATGCCGTGCAGCGCGCGGTGCTGCCGCTGGTCGCTCGGGCGCGTCACAGTGAGCACGCCGTCATCCAGGGCGATTTTCATGCTGGACGGGAACTGGTGAGAAAGCTCGCCTTTCGGCCCCTTGACGGTCACCGCGGTGCCGTCGATACTGACTTGTACCTTGTCCGGGATCGGAATCGGTTGTTTACCAATTCGAGACACGGTCCCTATCCTCCAATGCCTTCACTACTGTCGATACAGGCGCCGGGAGATGGGTGGGGCCAGGGCAGGTCGTAGAGCCTCTGGGCGAAGGCGGAGAGCAGTTGCTCGCCGCAGCCTCGCCCAGTCACTCTACTGGTGCCCGTTTAGCCCCAGAAGCGTTTCTCGGCGCTCTACTCTCCGGATTTACCAGACGTAGCAGAGTACCTCGCCACCCATGCCCTGGCGGCGCGCTTGCTGGCCCGTCATGATCCCCTTGGGCGTGGAGATGATAGCGATCCCCATCCCACTAAGCACCCACGGAATCTCGTTCTTGCCGACGTAGATACGGCGGCCGGGCTTGCTGACGCGTTCCAGCTTGCTAATGACAGGGCGCCGCTCGCGGCGCTTGCCCCAGTACTTGAGCTGCACGTGGAGCATCGGCGGGAACTCTTCGCTGACCGAGTACCCTTCGATGTAGCCTTCTTCGTGCAGAATTCGAGCGATCTCGACCTTCGTCTTCGACAGCGGGATGGCGACCGACGGATGCCCGGCCATCAACGCGTTCCGAATACGGGTCAGCATATCGGCGATGGGATCACTTTGCATCTTGAGACTCCCAGACGTCCTACCAGCTCGACTTCACCACGCCCGGGATCTTGCCTTCGAGGGCAAGCTCGCGGAAGTGGATACGGCAGAGGCCAAAACGACGGATGTATCCGCGCGGGCGGCCGCAGACTTTGCCCGAATGCGGGTCAACGTACTGGCAGCGATTCCGCACGCGAACCTTGTACTTGCGCCTCTTTTCGCGGGCGACTAGAGACTTTTTAGCCATCGGGTCAAACCTTCCTGAGTGTACCTGTACGATCGATCACTAGCGCTCGCGGAACGGCATGCCCAGCAGTTGGAGCAGGCGGCGTCCCTCTTCGTCGGTCTTCGCGGTGGTTACGATCGTGATTTCCATGCCGCGAACCTTGTCGATCTTGTCGTACTCGATTTCAGGGAACAGCAGTTGCTCGCGCAGGCCGAGCGTGTAGTTACCACGGCCATCGAACGAGTCCGGGCTGACTCCGCTGAAGTCACGGGTGCGGGGCAGGGCGATGTTCATCAGGCGGTCCAGCAGGGACCACAGACGCTCACCACGCAGGTCCACCTTGACGCCGATCGCGCGGCCCTCGCGCAGCTTGAACTGGGCGATACTCTTGCGCGCCTTCGTAATCACGGGCTGCTGGCCTGTGATACGGCGCAGATCCTCGACCGCACCGTCCAGCGCCTTGGCATTGTCCAGCGCCTCGCCGACGCCGATGTTGACGACGGCCTTCGTGATGCGCGGAACCTGCATCACGCTCTTGTAGCCGAACTCTTCCATAAGCGCGGGAACCACTTCGTTGCGGTACTTTTCCACCAAGTGATTCTGTGCCATGTATCCTAAACCCTCACTCCGCGTGCCGGTCATTCGATATCCTGACCGCACTTGCGACAGACGCGGACCTTGCGGTTGTTCTCGTTGATACGATAGCCGACGCGCGTGCGCGCCTCGCACTTCGGGCAAACGAGCATGACGTTCGACAGGTTAATCGGCGCCTCGAACTCGATGATGCCCGGCTGGACCTGCTGGCGGCCAGCTTGCACGGGGCGCTGGTGCTTCTTGACGATATTAACCCGCTCGACTACCACGCGGTCCTTCTTGGGAATGACCCGCAGCACTTCGCCGCGCGTCCCTTTGTCTTTTCCGGCGATCACTTCAACCGTGTCACCCTTCTTGATTCTCTGCATTTCCGATTCACTCCAATCTCTGCCGGCTTGGCGCTACAGCGTTTCAGGAGCCAGCGAGACGATCTTCATGAAGCCCTTTTCGCGCAGCTCGCGGGCGACCGGCCCGAAGATGCGAGTGCCACGCGGGTCTTTGGTTTCGCCCTGGAGAATCACCGCGGCGTTGTCGTCGAACTTGATGTACGACCCATCGTTCCGGCGATACTCTTTGGCGGTACGCACGATCACCGCGCGCACGATATCACTCTTCTTCACCGACCCCTGCGGCGCCGCGGACTTCACGGTTCCGATGATGACATCACCGACCGTCGCGGTCTTACGCTTCGAGCCACCCATGATCCGAATGACCAGGATCTCGCGGGCACCGGTGTTGTCGGCGACCTTCAAGCGCGATTCGTTTTGGATCATTTCTAAAGCCTCACTCCGGGCAGCCCGTCCGGTTATGCCTCTTCGTTTTCAGGAGTCTGGAGCACTGCTTCGACCGCCCACTTCTTGGTTTTGCTGATCGGGCGGCTCTCGACGATGCGAACCACGGCGCCGACCGGAATGGCGTTCGACTCGTCGTGCGCCATGTACTTCTTCGACGTCCGGATCACCTTCTTGTACAGCGGGTGGCGCTTGGTTGTCTGAACCTCAACGACCACCGTCTTTTCCATCGAGTTGCGAATTACACGGCCCTGGAGCCGCCGGCGGTTATTGGGCATCACTTTCCTCCTGGACGAGCCGGGCTGCCAACTCGCGCTCGCGCTGAATGGTCAGATAGCGCGCCACGTCCTTCTTGAGCTGGCGGATGCGCGTGTAGTCCTCCAACTGACCGGATTCCCACTGGAAGCGCAGGTTGAACAGCTCTTGCTTCGCCTCGTTGATGGCGTTTGCCAGCTCTTCGTCGGTCATGCTACGGATAGTCTCAGATTTGCGAGCCATCAGACCGTCTCCTCACCCGAAATCGGATCGGTACGCTTGACGAAGCGAGTCGTGATCGGGAGCTTGAACGCCGCAAGGCGCAGCGCTTCCCGGGCGATCTCTTCGTCCGTCCCGGCCATTTCGAACAGGATCAGGCCGGGGCGCACCACGGCCACGTAATGATCGACCGAGCCTTTACCCTTGCCCATACGGCTTTCCGCCGAGCGCTTGGTCACAGGCTTGTCGGGGAAAATGCGAATCCACACGCGGCCACGACGCTTGATGTGACGCATGATCGTACGGCGGGCGGATTCGATCTGGCGGCTGGTGACCCACGCCGGCTCGAGGGCCTGCAGCCCGTATTCGCCGAACTGGACCACGTTTCCGCGCTGAGCCTTGCCCTTCATGCGGCCACGGAACTGCTTGCGGTACTTAACCCGCTTTGGCATCAACATTGATCGTTCACTCCTCGTAAGTCAGAACGTTGTCCCGGCGCAAGACCGGGTCACCGCGCCCGGTGGGGCGGGCGGGTTGGTTCTGCTTATTGGCTCACATAGACGTCGGTCGGCTCGCTGACCTTGGTTTCCTCGGCCAGCTTTTCGCCCTTGTAGATCCAGACCTTCACGCCAATCCGTCCGTAGCCGGTCAGCGCTTCAGCCGTGCCGTAGTCAATGTCCGACCGCAGCGTGTGGCGCGGCACCTGGCCTTCCATCTGCCACTCGCGGCGCGCCATTTCGGCGCCCGCCAGACGGCCGCTGACCTGGATCTTGATCCCCTTGGCGCCCTGGCGCATCGCCTGGCCGACGGCGCGCTTCATGGCGCGGCTGTGACCGATGCGGCGCTCGAGCTGGCTGGCGATGTTCAGCGCCACCAGACGGGCGTTGAGATCCGGCTTTTCGATTTCCTCTACCTCGACCTTGACCTTCTTGCCGGTCAGTTCTTCGAGGCCCTGGCGCAGCTTCTTGACGCTGTCGCCCTTACGACCGATCACGATGCCGGGCTTCGCGGTGTAGAGCGTCACCTGAACCTGGTTCGGGTAGCGCTCGATCTCGACGCCGCCAATCCCTGCGCGCTCGGCTTCCTTCTCCACGTACTGACGGATGCGGAAGTCTTCGTGCAGCAGCTCGGTGTAGCGGTCGCCTTCCGCGTACCAGCGCGCGGACCAGTCGCGGTTGATCTTCAGACGGAAACCAACCGGGTGTACTTTTCGACCCATTGACTTATTTACTCCTCTTCACGCTCACTCAAAACGACGGTGAGATGCGTGAAACGCTTGACGCGTGGCTTATAGCGACCGCGCGCACCGGCCTTGACCCGCTTCAGCCGGGGGCCTTCGTCGGCCTTCAGCTCGCGGATGTACAGGTCCTGGCGGTTTAGCTCGAAATTCATCTCGGCATTCGCAACTGCCGACTCGACCAGCTTGCGGACGAACCCGGCGCCCTTCTGCGGCATGAACTGCAGCACGGTCAGCGCCTGATCCGCGTCCATGTTACGCACCTCGTTGCACACCAGGCGCATCTTCTGGGGCGAGATCGGCAGGTACTTAGCAGTGGCACGAACATCCATGGCGACTAATCCTTACTCCGTCTCGGCGTGCCTTAGCGCTTCTTCTTTTCGGCCATGTGCCCACGATACGTGCGCGTCGGCGCGAATTCGCCGAGCCTGTGCCCCACCATGTTCTCGGTGATGTAGATCGGCACATGGCGGCGCCCGTCGTGAACCGCGATCGTGAACCCGACCATCTGGGGAAAGATGACCGATGCCCGGCTCCACGTGCGGATCACCTTCTTGTCACCACGCTCGCGCATGGCTTCGACTTTCTTCATCAGCTTGGGCGAAACAAACGGCCCCTTTTTCAGCGAACGCGACATCCTAGCCTCCCATTACCCCTGACGACGCTTTCCGCGACGCCGCACGATGAACTTGTCCGTGCGCTTGTTATGCCGCGTCTTCGCGCCATGTGCGGGCTTGCCCCATGGCGTCTTCGGCCCCGCCATACCGATGGGCGCGCGGCCCTCACCACCGCCGTGCGGGTGGCTGTTCGGGTCCATGGCGGTACCACGAACGGTCGGGCGCCAACCCATCCAACGCTTGCGACCGGCCTTGCCCAACTTGATGTTGCCATGGTCGGTGTTGCCGACCTGACCCAGCGTGGCCATGCAGTCTTCGTGCACGCGGCGAACCTCACCAGACGGCAGGCGAATCTGCGCGTAGGTGCCTTCCTTCGCCAGAAGCTGAGCCGACGTTCCGGCGGCGCGGGCAAGCTGCCCGCCACGGCCCGGATACAGCTCAACGTTGTGCACCAGCGAACCCACCGGGATCGCCTTGATCGGCAGCGTGTTGCCGACGCGCACTTCGGCGCGCGGGCCGCTGCGGACGGTGTCGCCCACGCGCAGGTCCAGCGGCGCGATGATGTACCGCTTCTCGCCGTCGGCGTAGACCAGCAGGGCGATACGCGCCGAGCGGTTCGGGTCGTACTCAATCGAGGCGACGCGCGCGGGAATATCGTGCTTGTCGCGGCGGAAATCGATCACGCGATAGCGGCGCTTGTGCCCGCCCCCGCGATGCCGAACGGTCACGCGGCCCGTGTTGTTGCGACCGGCCCGGCTGCGCTTGCTCTGCAGCAGTGACTTGGTCGGCTTTGCCCGCGTGATTTCCTCAAAGCTCGCGCCCGTCATGTCCCGGCGGCCCGGGGAAGTGGGCTTATACTTCTTGAGTGCCATTGTTTACCTCAGACTTTGCGGCGTGGCGCGGTCATTAGCCCCGTGAGGTGCGGATATCTGACCGGCGGACGCCTTCCCTCGGACTAGACGTTGAACAGCGTAATTTCCTGGCCGGGCTGCAGCGTCACTACCGCTTTCTTCCACGGCTTGGAGCGCACGTACATCTTGCGGCCACGGCGACCCCGCTTGGCGGGCATAATCATGGTGTTGACCTTGACGACGTTCACGTCAAAGATCTTCTCAACCGCTTCCTTGATCTGCACCTTGTTCGCGCGCTGTTCGACCTCGAACACGTACTGGTTGCCCGCGTCGGCCATCTGGTGCGACTTTTCGGTGATCACTGGGCGGCGGATGACGTCGTAGATGTGCAGTTGACCCTTACCCATCGCGTCTTAACTCCTCTAGCTCTTGGCCGCCGTGCGACCCAGGTGGTTCTCGATCACCTCGAGCGCCGCCTGCGGGATGATCACCCGGTCGTACATGAGCAGATCGCGCACATTCAGGTAAGTCGCGCGGAGCGTGCGCGCGTTGGCGAGGTTCCGCACGCTGTTTTCCAGCGCTTCGTCACGCTCTGCCACCAGGATCAGCGCGCTCTGATCGTTGCCAACCAGGCGATCCAGCGCCTTGCGAACTTCGCGCGTCTTCGGCGCATCCAGCGCGAACTGGTCCACGACGATGATCTGATTGTCAGCGGCCAGCGCAGACAGTGCGCAGCGCAGCGCCTGACGGCGCATCTTGCGCGGCATCTGCTTGGTGTAGTCACGCGGGCGTGGGCCATGCGCGACGCCACCGCCGACGAAGATCGGGGCATTGCGGGAGCCGTGACGCGCCCGGCCGGTGCCCTTCTGACGATACCACTTCGACTTGGAACGGTTGACTTCGCTGCGCGTCTTCGCCTTAGCGGTGCCCAGCCGCGCATTCGCCATCTGGCGAACGTACGCCTGATGCATCAGGCCGCGGTTGATCTCCACCTCGAAGATGTCCGCGGGCAGCTCGACCGTGCCAACCTGGTCCCCTGCGATGTTATGAACAGGTACTTGCATGATTCCGAACTCCTCCGATGCGGCTCACCGCTAGCGGCGATTCTTCCGCGACTCTTTGATCAGCAGAATGCCGCCCTTGCTGCCGGGTACCGAGCCACGCACGGCGAGCAGGTTCTTTTCCGGATCCACGACGACGACTTCCAGGTTCTGAACGGTGACACGCTCGCCGCCCATCCGGCCAGCCATACGCGTGCCCTTCAGCACGCGACCGGGGGTCGAGGTTGCACCGATCGAGCCGGGCGCGCGTTCGCGGTCCGACTGACCGTGGGTCTTCTTCTGGCGGTTGAAGTTGTGGCGCTTGACCGTACCGGCCGTGCCGCGCCCCTTGGACGTCCCGACCACGTCGATCCGGTCGCCCTTCTCGAAGACGTCGGCCGTCAGACGCTGGCCTTCTTCAACATCCACCTCTTTGGTACGGAACTCGCGCAGATAACGAAGGTCCGGCAGGTTCAGGCCGTTGCGCTTCAGGTGCCCAACCTTGGGCTTGTTGAGGCGCGACGAGCCGTTCCGCTTCGGCGGCAGTTCTTCAAAGCCAAGCTGAACCGCCGTGTAGCCGTCTTTTTCTTCTGTGCGAATCTGGGTGACGTAGCATGGCCCAGCCTGGATGACGGTGACCGGGATGGCCTGGCCGTCTTCGCCGAAGATCTGGGTCATGCCCACTTTTTTGCCAATAATGCCCTTCATGCTGCCTCCAAGGGACTGTGAGTGCGGGGTCTCCCCCGCGCCACGCATCATCCCTGCCTCGCTAGTCTAGTCTTCCAGGTGTAGGTCGCTGGCCCCGCGTCTGCTTGCCCTGAGCCCGGTGGCCCGGCCAAGCGGCTTCGGCCGGCGCGACTAGATCTTGATTTCGATATCCACGCCCGCCGGCAGATTCAACCGCATCAGGGTATCGATCGTCTTCGCGTCGGGCTCCAGCACGTCGATCAGCCGCTTGTGCGTGCGGATCTCGAAGTGCTCCTGCGAGTCCTTGTCGATGAACGGCGAGCGACGCACGGTGAAGCGCTCGATGCGCGTCGGCAGCGGGACCGGGCCCACCACGCGGGCGCCGGTGCGCTCGGCCGTCTCGACGATGCGCTGGGCCGACTGGTCCAGGACACGGTGATCATAGGCTTTCAGCCGGATGCGGAGTTTTTGCTTGGCCATGTATTTTCCTCAGACTTCGCTCTCGTTTGAGAAGTCACTTGAGGGGCTGACAGATACCACCCGAGCCGGATGCAACTTGCCAGCCCCTTTGCTCACTATTCCAGGATTTCGGTGATGACACCGGCGCCGACGGTCAGACCGCCTTCGCGGATGGCGAACTTCGAGCCGCGCTCCAGCGCGACGGGCGTGATCAGCTCGACCATCAGGTTGACGTTGTCGCCCGGCATGACCATCTCGACGCCCTCGGGCAGGGTGATGGTCCCCGTCACGTCCATCGTGCGGATGTAGAACTGCGGCCGGTAGCCGGTGAAGAACGCCTTGTGACGGCCACCTTCATCCTTGCGCAGCACGTACACCTCGCTCATGAACTTGCGGTGCGGGGTGATCGACTTGGGCTTGGCCAGCACCATGCCACGCTCGACTTCCTCGCGCGTCACACCGCGCAGCAGCACGCCGGCGTTGTCGCCTGCCTGGGCCTGGTCGAGCTCCTGGTGGAACATCTCGATGCCGGTCACGACGGTCTTGATGCTCTCGTCG
>Ga0134094_1000723_pt1 | contig 37525 bp, 37 predicted proteins | sample 5_1taG_FD_94458 | JGI IMG/M metagenome (GOLD analysis project Ga0134094, IMG submission 94458) | Switchgrass degrading microbial communities from high solid loading bioreactors in New Hampshire, USA - 5_19_20_110_A1 metaG | ecosystem: Engineered > Bioreactor > Semi-continuous > Anaerobic >... | reverse complement strand
GCCGGTGTTCGCGGGAAAGGTCACGCCGCTACGGCACTGGCTAATGTCAATCAGTCATGCGAGTATTTGGTGACATCGTGATGGCGATGGTGAGGGGCATTCCTACAGTAGGTTGACACGGTCCAAAAATGGGTTAAACGTTGAAGGAATTACCGCCGATGTGTAGAATAGAGGTGTCTAGTGGGGGAGAGTGGTGATTAGTGGCACAGTCCACAGGGTTTGTGGGGGAATACCTCCATACCGTGGACCAGAAAGGGCGAGTAGCGCTCCCTTCCAAGTTCAGGGAGGCTCTCGGGCCCCGCTTCTACATTGCTCGAGGTCTGGACAACTGCCTTTTTGTTTACCCTAGCGAAGAGTGGGCGCTTGTCCTGGAAAAGATCAAGAGCATGCCGCTTAACCACAGAGAAGCAAGAGACTACCAGCGCTACTTTCTCTCAGGCGCGACCGACGTTGAGCCGGACCGCCAAGGTAGGATAGTCCTGCCGTTGTCCCTTAGAGAGTATGCGAGCATAAGCAAGGATGTCTGGATCCTGGGTGTGGGTACCAGGCTCGAAATCTGGGATAAGGAAGTATGGGACCGCAAGAAGATAGACATCGGAAAGACCTTTTCTGAGATAGCGGAGAGTGTAACAGGCGTATGATGGAAGGCTTCCACCAGCCTGTGATGGTCGAGGAAACGATGTCGTACCTCTTGCAGGACCGTCCTTCGATCCACATCGATTGCACGCTGGGCGACGGGGGACATGCCCTAGAGGTGCTGCGCCGCTCACCGAAGACGTTTGTCATAGGGTTCGATGTAGACGGAGAAGCGATAAGCGTAGCGGAAAAGAGGCTCGAGCCCGAGTTCGGAGGGCGGTTTCTGGCTCTAAAGGCGGATTACCGGCGTCTTCCGGAGGTACTGGCGACGCTGGGAGTGCCCAGGGTGGACACAATCCTTTACGACCTGGGGGTTTCGTCGAGGCAGCTGGATTCGCCGGAAAGGGGCTTCAGTTACTGGGGCGATGGGCCCCTGGACATGAGGATGGACCCGGAAAAAGGCACGACGGCCAGGGACATACTCATGACTTACAGCGGAGAAGAGCTGGCCAGGATCCTCAGGGATTACGGCGAAGAGCGGTTCGCCGGGCGCATTGCCCGAGAGATCGTCAAGGCCAGAGAAGAGCGAGATATCGATACGGCAAGTGCTCTCGTTGACATAGTGAAAAAGGCGATCCCCGTAGGGGCGCGGACAGGTGGAGGCCATCCCGCGCGGAGGACCTTCCAGGCACTCCGGATAGCGGTGAACAACGAACTCGGATTCCTCCAGAGGGCGATTCTGGACGGTTTCTACCACCTGAGGCCCGGAGGCGTAGTGGCAGTCCTTTCATATCACTCTCTGGAAGACCGCGTGGTCAAGAACACATTCAGGAGTCTCTCGGAGAGTGGGGAGGCCCGGCGAGTTACCCCGAAGCCGGTAACGCCAGAAGCGGACGAGATTGAGAGGAACCCCAGAGCGCGGAGCGCAAAACTGCGGGTTGTGAAGAGAGAGATCAGACATGATAGGCTCATCTGAACTCAGGCTAGGCAGCGCCTGTGCGCGCAGCTCACATAGGATAAGAGACCGCAGGGCAAGGAGGCAGTCTGCACGCTCCATGCCGCTCGAATTTTTCGGAATTGCGTATTTCCTGCTCATCGTTCTGGCCGGATGCCTTCTGGTGCTGCAGCCTGCCAGGGTGGCGCAATACAACGAGACGATTGCTCTCAAGGAGCGTGAGCTTCAAGCACTCAAACTGACCAATGAAGATCTGAGGAAGGCCGTTTCTTACGCCGAGTCTCTGGAGTTTGTAGAGAAAGAGGCTCGAGCGACCCTGGGCATGGTTGACCCGGGCGAGGTTAAAGCTCTAGAGGTGAACGTGAGCCAGGCAAACTCGGCGGTTTTCGCGAGTGTTCAGCCGAAACCCGACTCCGGTGGTATACTTTCGCTGTTCGGCCGCATAGCTCAGATCTTTGGAGTGAAAGAAGCTACGGCGAAGGGACAAGAATAGAGGATCTCTCCGCCCGTCACGAAAGGGACCCGCCTATGGGAGCAGTGCTTGCCCGAAAACGCGTAGCCCGTGTGCTTGCAGGCGTCGCTATCGCGTTCGCCTTGCTTTTTGCGCGGCTTATATACATCCAGTTTGTATGGTCGGATACTTTAGGTGAAGAAGCCTTGGACATGAGGATGCAGGACATCCCCATACAACCAAGGCGTGGCGTCATTTATGACAGGAACGGGCACGAGCTCGCTTTCAGCATTGACGTAGAGTCGGTCTACGCCATCCCCGCCCAAGTGAAGGACCCCGAAAAGACGGCTTCGATACTCTCGGAGATCCTCGGCATGAGTTACGACTCCCTCATGGCGAGGCTTACGAGACATTCTTCATTTGAGTGGATAAAGAGGAAAATCCCCGATGAGGTGGCCAGGCGAATACGGGAGGAGAGGCTCCCGGGCATCGGGTTCACGCAGGAGTCTATGAGGGTATGGCCCAAAGGCAGCCTTTTGGCTCAGACTCTTGGCATAGTCGGTATAGACAACGACGGCCTTGAGGGGCTCGAGTACCAGTACGACCGGCAGCTCAAGGGCATACAGGGGCAGTTCACGGTAGAGGTTGACGCATTAGGGGAAGCGCTCCCCCAGTCCCAAAAGGGTTACATACCGCCCGTGCAGGGAAAGAACCTCATCTTGACCATTGATGAGGTAGTACAATTCATCGCCGAGAGGGAACTGGACGCAGCCGTCCAAAGGAGCCAGGCCCTCGGTGGGCTGGCCATTGCCATGGACCCGCAGACCGGCGAGATACTGGCCATGGCCATGCGTCCTACCTACGACCCAAACGAATACGACCGCTATCCCGACGCCAACCGCCGCATAATCACAATCACCGATTCCTATCCTCCCGGATCTACCTTCAAGCCCATCACCGCCGCGGCCGCGCTTGAGACCGGAAAGGTTAGCGTGAACGATACCTTTTTCTGCGGCGGCAGCACGCGAGTGGGTTCAGAAGTGTTAAGATGTCACGTCGCCGAAGGACACGGGAGCCAGACGTTTAACGAAGTCATCCAGAATTCCTGCAACGTGGGGTTCATCGAAATAGGCCTCCGAACCGGAGTAGAGGATTTCTACAAGTACCTTGATCTCTTCGGCGTCACCACCGTGACCGGCATCGACCTGCCGGGCGAGTCTTCCGGGATAATCGTGCCCGAAGAACTGTGCAAGCCCATAGACCTGGCGGTCATGTCTTTCGGGCAGACCCTGCAGCTTACGCCGGTGCAGCTCATAGCGTCCATATCTGCCATAGCCAACGGCGGCTACACCGTCGTCCCCCACGTCGTGAAGGCCGTAACCGATGTAGACGGAAATACGGTCGAGGTTAAGTCATCGGGCAAGATACACCAGATAATATCCGAGAAGACGTCCAAGGAGCTCCGGGTGGCGCTTGAGGAAGTCGTGTCCAAGGGAACCGGAAAGCAGGCTTACGTGCCGGGCTACCGTCTCGCGGGCAAGACGGGCACCTCAAATAAAGTGATAAATGGTGTGCTGGCAGAGGGCAAGTACTTGGCTTGGTTCATAGGATTTGCCCCGGCCAACGACCCCAAGATAGCGCTTCTCATAATGATCGACGAGCCGAAAGGAGCCTACTACGGAGGGCAGATAGCCGCTCCGGTCTTCCAGGCGATTATGAGGGACGTGCTCCGTTACCTCGAAGTCCCGCCCCAGGAGGAGGCTCCGGGGACCGATCTCGCGGAACTGGTTCGAGTACCTGACCTAGTGGGCAGCGAGGTTACCTCCGCTCAGGTGGAACTCCGCAAAGCCGAACTCGTCGGGTCGAAAGAAGGCCCCGGCACAAGGGTGACGCGCCAGTTCCCTGTTGCCGGAGCCAAAGTTCCAAAAGGGACCACCGTCATACTCTACACCGAAGAGGATGTGACTCCCGGAGAAGGAGAAGTGGCAGTTCCGTCTCTAATGGGTATGGGGCTCACACAGGCGCGCCAGAGGCTTATGGAAGCGGGCCTCATCCTCTCGGCGCAAGGAAGCGGCTTTGCCGTGTCTCAGGACCCGCCCGCGGGAACCATAGTCCCGTTGGGGACCGCGGTGAAGGTGGTTTTCCGCATGGATGTAGGACAGTAAGTCTTAAGAGCCGAGTTAGTTGAATGCGGGGGACAGCGGATGCGCCTTAGCACAGTACTTGAGGACATGCCCGGAGCAGAGGTCATAAGGGACGCGGAGATAACCGGTATCGCCTACGACAGCCGTGCCGTCTCCCCGGGGTACGCCTTTTTCGCCATACCCGGTCTCAAGGATGACGGACGGCGGTACATACCTCAGGCCCTAAGCCGGGGCGCCTCGGCAGTGGTCACGAACCTGGGCGGTGATTTCCCGGTAACAGGCGGGCTGGGAGTGCCGGAAGAGGCCGGTCTTGCGGTGGTGAGGGACCCGAGGAGGGCGCTCTCGTCGGCAGCGGCCGTGTACTACGGGTATCCCAGCCGGTCTCTCACTGCGGTCGGCATCACGGGGACCAAGGGCAAGACCACCACGTGCCATCTGGTAAGGAGCGTGCTAGAGGCATGCGGACTGAAGACGGGGCTCATAGGCACGGTCCATAACATCGTCGGCGATGAAGAAAGGCCCGTCACCCGGACTACCCCCGAGTCGCTGGAGCTTCAATCGCTGCTCAGCGAGATGGTCGCAAAGGGTTGCGACGCCGTCGCCATGGAGGTGTCTTCCCACGCCCTGGAGCTCTTCCGCGTCGAAGACATACTGTTTGATGCGGCGGTCTTCACCAACATGGGCTGGGACCACCTTGACTTCCACGACACGATGGAAGCGTACGCCGGCGCCAAGGCGAGGCTTTTCGGGCTCCTCGAGAAATCCCGAGGCCTAAAGAAGAAGGAATTTCCTCTCGTTGCCGCCATAAACGGGGACGATGCTTACGCCCCGCTTTTCCGGGAAAAGGCGACCGGCCGGGTCGTGACCTACGGCCTCGGAGAGACTCACGAAGTGCGGGCGGAGGACATTCGAATGGACCCCCGGGGGACGACTTTCACCCTCGTGTGCGGCGAAACCCGTCGCACAGTGAGGACAGTTTTGGTAGGCAGGTTTAACGTGTATAACTCCCTCGCAGCAGCCGCCGTGGCATACGGCTTTGGTTTCGATCTCGAGGATATCGCACGGGGCCTCGAAACCGCCAAGAGCGTGCGGGGCCGGGTTGAACTCGTGCCGGGGGACCGGTTCTCGGTGTGGGTCGACTACGCCCACACTCCGGAGAGCCTCCGGGACATCCTCGCTCTTGCCAGGGAGATGAGCACCGGGAAAGTCATCGCGGTATTTGGGTGTGGAGGCGACAGAGACGCGGGCAGGCGTCCGGTGATGGGTAAGCTCGCCGGCGACATGGCCGACTTCGTGATAATCACCAACGATAACCCGAGGACCGAAGACCCGGACAAGATCTTGGACGACATAGAGTCAGGTCTCAAAGAGAGCAGTGGCGGCTCTTCCTACCTCCGGATAAAGGACCGGAGGGCGGCGATAAACGAGGCGATAGGGAGGGCAGGTCCCGGCGATGTGGTGGTCCTTGCCGGTAAAGGGCATGAGACTTACCAGATAATAGGGAGAGAGGTACATCATTTTGACGACGCGGAAGAGGCCCGAAAGGCTATCTCGGCCGTGTCCGGAAAGGAAGGGGAGCGGCGGTGAGACCGTATTCACTTAGAGAGATAGCCGGTATTACCGGCGGCCGCATCGCCTTCGGTGATGAAGAGCGAACGTTCACGAAAGTAAGCATTGATTCCAGAAAGACGGGGCCGGGCGACCTGTTCGTGGCCATCGTGGGCGAACGGGCCGATGCCCATGACTTCGTGGGAGATGTGCGCGAAAAGGGGACCGGGGGGGCAGTCTGCGAGCATCCTGTGGATGGCCTGAGTCCCGGGCCGGACGGGTTCGGACTCCTTATTGTGCCTTCCACGATCGGGGCCCTGAGAGATCTTTCTACGCATTACAGACGCGAACTGTCGCTTGAGGTTATCGGCGTGACCGGGAGCGTGGGCAAGACCGGCACCAAGGACTTCCTGGCCTCGGTGCTCTCGCACAAGTTTCCGACCTACGGAAATCCCGGCAACTTGAACTCGCACATCGGCCTTCCGCTGGCTGTCTTGGGCATCGATGCGCCGTACCGGTATGCCGTACTGGAGATGGCGATGAGGAAAAGGGGCGAGATCAGGGAGCTCTGTGAGATCTCACGGCCTGTCGTGGGAGTTCTCACCGACATATCCGCGTCCCACATCGGCGTCCTCGGGAGCATCGATGAGATCGCTCATGCGAAAGCCGAGATCCTGGAAGCCCTACCTCGGGACGGATTGGCCGTCATGTGCGGCGACAACGAACACATCCGCCGGATGAGCCACAAGGCGACCTGCCGGAAGGTCTTCTACGGCCTAGCTGAAGGAAACGACGTGCGGGCGGTGGACTTGAGGTCCTTGGGAGGCGACGGGTCTTCTTTCACGGCCGTGTACAAGAACGACCGTTTCCCCCTTGTGGTCAGGGTCCCTGGAGCCCATATGGTGCAAAACTCCCTGGCAGCCGTGGCGGTTGGGCTTGAGTTCGGGATGTCCCCAAATGAGATCCGCGAAGGTCTGGAGAACGCCCAGATGAGTCCGATGAGGCTTGAGGTGCGCAGGCAGAATGGCCTTACCGTCATTAATGACGCGTACAACGCAAGCCCCAAGTCCACGAGGGCGGCGCTGGACCTCCTCGAGGAGATAAAGGGTGAGCGCAAGATAGCCGTTTTAGGCGATATGCTTGAGATGGGCTTCTACGGGCCCGAAGCTCACAGAGAAATAGGGAAATATGCGGCGGGAAAGGCCGATATCCTCGTTGCCGCGGGTGAGTTGGGCATAGAGATAGTAAAGGGCTGGAATGAAACCGGAAGCGGTAAGCCTGCGTCATGGTTCGGAGGGAAAGAAGAGGCCCAGGAGCACCTTGGCAAGATTTTGAGGCGCGGTGATGTTTGCTTGGTGAAGGCGTCCCGGGGGATGGGATTTGAGAGTATTGTGGCCTTCCTAGACCGCCTAGGGGAGTTGTGATCATGGAGTTTCTAAAAGATGCCGTGCCCCTAATAGCAGGTTTCTTAGCTGCGGTGCTTCTAGGCAAGGTGCTGATCCCCTGGCTCCACAAGGTGAAGTTCGGCCAGCACATCCGCGAAGATGCCCCGGAGACCCACCGCAAGAAAGCCGGTACTCCCACAATGGGCGGCTTCATTTTCATCCTGGGCACCATCGCTTCGTCTCTCGTGAACCATGTCTGGAGAAAAACGACTCCTTCCTCTCTGGAAGTTTCGGTTTTGGCGCTCTACTGCCTCATGGGGCTGGTCGGGTTCTTGGACGACTACCGCAAAATACGCCGGGGGCGCAACCTGGGACTTAGGGCCAGGGAGAAACTTGCTTACCAGATCCTCATAGCCGGCGCGTTCATGTGGTTTGTGGCGACAACCGGGCGGGGGACTGCCGTTGTGATACCGTTCTCCGGTAAAGCCCTGGACCTGGGATTTCTCTACGGCGTTTTCGGCGTTTTTGTCATCGTGGGCATGGCCAACGGCGTGAACCTCACTGACGGACTCGATGGCCTGGCAGGCAGCGTGGTGGCCGAAGGTCTGGCCGCCTACTATCCTGTGGCCCTTGCGGCGGCGGGAGCCCTAGGTATCCCTTCACTGAGCCCGCTGGTCGCGGGTTCCGTAGGCGCCATCCTGGGTTTTCTAGTGTACAACCGCCATCCCGCCAGGGTCATCATGGGAGATATAGGCGCCCTTGCTCTGGGAGGCCTCCTCTCAGGCATAGCGGTCGTCACGAGGAGCGAGCTGTTGCTCCTCTTCCTTGCATTCGTGCCCATAGTGGAGAACATCACCGTCATAATGCAGGTTATATCGTTCCAGCTTTTTGGAAAGAGGATCTTCAAGATGACTCCGATCCATCACCACTTTGAGCTCTTGGGTTGGGATGAGGTGAGGATCGTCAGGATGTTTAGGTTGACCGCTGCCGTCGCTGCTCTTCTCGGGCTTTTCGCCGCGGCGTCGGTAGGACTCTGGATGTGATTTTGGAGGATCGGGTGTGAGGACGGCCAGGACATCGCGGAGGGCGAGGAGAGGTAACCCCGACTACATTCTGTTTTTCGCGGTCATGACGCTCATGGCTATAGGTATCATTATGGTCTTTTCGGCAAGCATGGTGCGTTCGGTCAAGTTCTACGGCCACCCCTACTACTACCTGATTACCCAACTCGTCTGGGCCGCCCTGGGAATAGCGGCCATGCTCTTCCTTATGCACTTTGACGTATGGCGCTACCGCCCGTGGATCCCCTTTATCACGGGAGTAGGTATCCTTCTACTCATCATCGTTCTCATACCCGGGATTGGCCAGGTCAGGAATGACGCCAGAAGGTGGCTGGGTTACCGGCAACTCTCGTTCCAGCCTGCGGAGGTCGCGAAAGTGACCACGCTTCTCTTCCTGGCCGATAGTATGGCGAAGAGAAGAGACAAACTGGGCAGTCTCGTGAAAGGTTTGGGGCCGTACCTCGTGTTCTTGGGACTCACGTGCGGCCTCGTCCTACTGGAGCCTGACTTGGGTACGGCAATCGCTATTGCCGGCGGAGCTGCGGTCGTGATCTTCGTTTCCGGAGTAAACTGGCTGCACCTTCTGGCCGTAGGTGCCGCTTCTGTACCTGCCCTTGTCTGGGCCGTTTTCGCGGAAGAGTACCGGAGAAAGCGTTTCCTGGCTTTCCTCGACCCGTGGGCCGACCCCGACGGCGCGGGCTGGCAGATTATCCAGGCGCTATATGCTCTCGGGACAGGCGGACCTTTCGGGACCGGCATCGGCTACGCGAGGCAGAAGTGGTTCTACCTGCCCGAACCTGATACCGACTTCATTTTCGCCGTGCTCGGCGAAGAGATGGGCTTCTTTGGAACATCACTGGTGCTCGCCCTCTTCCTGGTTGTGGCGTGGAGAGGGTTCCGGACAGCTATGGCCGCCCCCGACCGCTTTTCGTGTCTTCTGGCGGCCGGACTTACGTCTCTCATTGTGTTTCAGGCCGCCATCAATATCGGGGTTGTTACCGGGTCGCTTCCCATCACCGGCATACCGCTTCCTTTCATAAGTCGCGGGGGTTCGGCCCTTGTCATGAACTTCGTAGCCATAGGAATTGTGCTCAACATCTCAAGATATGCCAACAGATAGAGGGGGCACTTTAGAATTGCGCCTAATAGTGACCGGAGGAGGGACAGGCGGGCATATATACCCGGCCGTCGCCGTAGCCAAGGAAATGAGCCACATGCTCCCGAGAGCCTCGGTACTGTATGTAGGCACGGAGTCGGGCATGGAGAGCAAGTTGGTCCCCAAGGAAGGGCTGCCGTTCAGGTCGGTCCGTTCTTCTGGCGTCATGGGAAAATCGGCGGGAGTGGCTGTTAAGGGACTCGCCAGGGCGTTTATGGGGGTCTTTGACGCCATGGCCATCCTCCGCGAGTTCCGCCCGGATGTCGTCTTGGGAACCGGCGGCTACGCGTCGGGACCGGTGATGGCCGCTTCTTTCGTGTTGGGAATTCCTCGTGCCATACAAGAGCAGAACGCCGTCCCCGGTAAGACTAACCTGTGGCTTTCGAGGATCTCGCATATGACTTTCGCCGCCTGGGACTACTCCGTGAAGTTTTTCCCCGACCCTTCCCGCGTCGTAGTGACGGGAAACCCTGTGAGGGGCGCGATTTTTGAGGACACACCCAAGGAAGAATGCCGGAGGTTCTTCGGTATGAGCGAAGAAGGGCCGGCAGTTCTTATCCTCGGCGGTTCCAGGGGAGCGAGGACCCTCGTGGAAGCCGGTATGGAGATGACCAAGAGGATGCCAAGAGAGTGGTCAATGCTCTTTGTGACCGGAACCGAGTATTACGCCGAAGCCTGCCGCGCGCTGGGGGTTTCGCCCGGAGAAGGGATAGACGGTGTCCGGGCTGGGAATATTATCCTTAAGCCGTACGTGTACGAGATGTCCAAGGCTTACGGTGCCGCAGACCTCGTTATCGGACGTGCGGGTGGGATGACACTGGCTGAGATAACCGCCCTGGGTATCCCCGCCGTCATAGTGCCTTCGCCGAACGTCGCGGGCAACCATCAGGAGTACAACGCGAGGGCTCTCGAGGAAGAGGGGGCGGCCATTGTCGTGAGAGAGGGGTCAAATGCGGCTTCGGACGTAGCCGAAGCGGCGATCGGCCTCCTGGGCGATCGGGAGAGGCTTGCAGAGCTGTCCGGTGAGTCCAGACGGATAGGAAAGAGAGAAGCAACGCGGGTGATCTGCCGTCACCTCATAGATCTCGCCGGCAGAAGAAGGTAGGCCTTTGGCGACAGGCCGGAAGGAGCGGAAGCGGTAAAGGCGTGGGCCGACCCTTGGGACAAGCCCCGTAACCGGAGGAAGCGGAGGTTCATAAGATAAAGGTCCGTGGCAAACGAGACGGAGCCGGGAAGGTGTCGCTATGTCGAACGTGCATTTCATCGCAATCGGAGGCCAGAGCATGTCGGGTATTGCCCGGATCCTCCTTTCTGAGGGGCACTCGGTTACCGGGTCTGATGTCAAAGCCTCCAATTTGACAGCGGAGCTCGAGAAGATGGGTGCCCGCATTTACATCGGGCACCGGGCGGAGAACCTGGGTTCGCCGGACAGAGTGGTCGTCTCTTCCGCTATACATGAAGACAATCCCGAACTCATGGAGGCAAAGCGCAGGGGGATACCGGTGGTCCACCGGATGGATATGCTGCTCGAGGCCGTAAGCGGCAAGAAACTGGTGGCGGTGGCGGGAGCCCACGGGAAGACCACGACAACCTCCATGATCTCGTGGATTCTGGTGAAGGCCGGAATGGACCCAACGTACCTGGTGGGCGGGGAGTTTGGAAACCTGGGAAACGCCAGACCGGGCGGCGGCAATTACGCGGTCATCGAGACCGATGAGAGCGACGGTTCTTTTCTGAGGTGCCACGCCGACGTGGCCGTGGCGACTAATATCGACAACGATCACATGGAATTCTGGGGCTCAATGGAAGCCCTCGAAAAGGCGTTCTTCGACTTCCTTAACGGTACGCGCCCCGGCGGTGTGAAGATCGTGTGCATTGACGACGAGCGACTGAGGAAGTGGGCAGAGAAGAACCCGGACGCGGTGACGTATTCGGTGAAGTCCCCGGCTGTCTGGGAAATCCGCGATCCGGAGATGTCGGGTTGGAGGATGAAAGGCAGGGTGTTCGAGCGTTCCCGCGAACTAGCCCGGCTCGACATGGGCCTTGTCGGAATGCACAACCTCGCCAACGCCGCAGGGGCGATTGCGGCGGCGAACGCCTGCGGGGTGTCTCCGGAGGAGGCATGTAACCACCTTGCATCCTTCCCCGGGGCCAAGAGGCGGCTCGAGCGGATCGGCGTTTATAACGGTGTCATGATTATTGATGATTTTTCCCACCACCCGAGCGAGGTGGTTGCCGCTCTCAAGGTCCTGAGGAGCGCGGTTTCCGGTGGACGCGTGATAGTGGTGTTCCAACCCCACAGGTACGCGAGGACGAGGATCCTCAAAGACGAATTCGGCAAAGCCCTGTCGGTAGCGGACGTAGTGGTTGTTACGGGCATCTACGCGGGACCCGGCGAGGAAGTTGAACCGGGCGTAGGGTCAAGACTTGTGAGCGAGGCGGCGGCCCGGACCGGCCATCCCAATGTGCGGCTCATTGAGGACGCCGAAGAGGCGTGCCGCGAGGCGGCGCTATCGGCAAGGCCAGGCGACGTGGTGGTGACAATGGGGGCCGGCGACATCTGGAAGCACCACCGCGCCATACAAGAAGTCCTGCTAAGCGGCGGTCAGTAACCAGTGAGCGGCCGGAGCCGTAAAATGTTCAGGCTTGGAGGTTGCCGCCGGGAGAGTGGTAGATATGTACATGTTTGAGGTAGAAGGGCGCAGGCCGCTCCGGGGGACGGTGAGGGCAAGCGGTGCCAAGAACGCGGTGCTTCCCATAATGGCAGCTGCCGTCATGGCCGGCTCTCCGTGCGTTTTGCACAACTCGCCTGACCTAAGCGATGTCCGCACCATGTCAAAGATCCTTGAGGGGCTGGGGGCTACCGTCGAGAGGACTTCTGACGGCTCGCTGGTCATTGACCCCACCACCATCGACAGTCACGTTGTAGATGAGATGCTGATGAGACAAGTGAGGTCGTCCATCTTCCTCATGGGGCCGCTCCTCGCTAGGATGGGGAAAGTCCAAGTCTCCTACCCCGGTGGGTGCGACATCGGCCAGCGCCCGATTGACCTCCACATCAAGGGGCTTAAGGCGCTCGGCGCATCGGTTGAGGAGAAGCACGGCCACATCATCGCTGAGCGGCTTAGGTGGGAAGGGATCGACATCCACCTGGACATCCCTTCAGTGGGGGCCACCGAGAACATCATGATGGGCGCGTGCCTGGCAGATGGCGTGACCATCATACGGAACGCGGCTAAGGAGCCTGAAATCGTTGACCTTCAGACATTCCTTAACGCCATGGGAGCGAAAGTGAGAGGCGCCGGCACGGACGTCATCCGTATTGAGGGAGTGGAGAAGCTCCACGGCGCAGAGCACACGATTATGCCCGACAGGATCGAAGTAGGCACTCTGATGATCGGCGCCGTGATAACGGGAGGCGAAGTCACCGTGGAGAATGCGGTGGCCGAGCACGTGCAAGCGCTCACCTCAAAACTCCGGGAGATCGGGGCGGAGGTGCATTTTAACGGCCACGGGATCACGGTCCGCGGGAAGGGGAGACCGAGGGCCACCGATGTAAAAACACTCCCCTATCCCGGGTTTCCTACGGATATGCAGCCCCAGATAATGGCCCTCCTTTCAATCGCCGACGGCACTTCCGTCATAACCGAGACCATATTCGACTCGAGGTTCAAACAGGCCGAAGAGCTGGGTCGTATGGGCGCGAAAATCCGTCGCGAGGGCAGAACTGCTATAATCAAAGGAGTACCGGCCCTTTCAGGAGCGATGGTCGAGGCAACCGATCTGCGCTCGGGCGCGTCTCTGGTATTAGCGGGCCTCTCGGCGGAAGGAAAGACCGTCGTGCGAGGTATCCACAATATCGACCGGGGCTACGAACGGTTTGAGGAGAAACTTGAGTCTCTGGGCGCGTCAGTGAAGCGGGTTTCCGATAATCGTCGCTAGGTGCCGGCTGCCGGTTCTTTTCCGGTACAAGGGGGAACCTAGATACTTGTCTTCCGGCCCAACACGACCGAAACGCGAGAGGAAAAGCGCCACCTTTGCTCTCATAATACTGTTCTGCCTGTTTACCGGAGTGTTTTTCTTCCTCCGGTCTCCTTATTTTCATATTCGCGAGTTCCGGGTTGAGGGGAACGAGCGGGTGATGAGGGACGAAATCGTGGCGAGGTGCGCCCAGGACTCGCTCAGCATCTTTGCGTTCGATACCGGGAAGGCCGAGGAACTCATTGAGTTTTCGCCTTGGATTGCGACTGCGGAAGTCCGCCGGAAACTTCCCGACAAGGTGATTATCTCGGTAACCGAGCGGACTCCCGTCGCGTTCATGCCCGCCGGAGATACTCTCTGGCTCATTGATGCCGAAGCACGTGTGCTGGGAGAGGACGACGGGACGTGGACGGGCCTGGTAGCGATTACAGGTCCCGAAGTCACGGCAACCCCCGGCCAATTTCTGGACAAGCATACTTATGGCCTTGGGCTCAGAGCCCTTGAGACTCTCGGGCCCGTTGCGGCAGAGAGGCTCACAGAAATAAGTGTACAGGGCGGAGAAGTAAGCCTTATACTGGACGATGGATGTCGGGTCCTCTTAGGAAAGGATTCGGGGGATCTCGCCGTGAAGGCGACGGTCCTTGAGTCGGTGCTTCAGGACCTCTCCCGCGAGGGGAAGATGGCCGAGCGGATCGACTTGCGCTACGAGAAGGTCGCCATCAAACTCAGGCTCATTGAACCCGCGGATCCTTGACCGGCGAGGGCCTTTCCGGTCGGTGAACCGGCAAGATCTTAGACCGGGAGATGATCGATGGAGTGGAGGTTAGTAAGGTCATGAGGCGAGGAACACAAGTCGCGCTCGCGATAATATTCGCTTTATTCGGCTTTATGTTGGCGATGCAGTTCCGCTCCAGGCCCGAGATAACGGGCCCCTTGCAGTATCAAAGGTCGGAAGAGCTTGCCATCCTCTTGAAACGTACCGAGGAGGAAAGGGACAAGCTCAGGGAAGAGGTGGCCAGCCTGAGGGACCAGCTGGCGGATACACAGTCGGCCGAGGACCAGGTACGGATCCTTCAAGAAGAGCTTTCCAAGGCCATGATTCTGGCAGGGATGGCGGAAGTACGTGGGCCCGGCATAAGCCTCATCCTTTCTGATTCCACTGCTCCGAGCCAGGTGGGACAGGACCCTAACCTTTTCGTGGTGCACGACAAGGACCTCTTGGAAGTCGTGAACGAAGTCTTCGCCGCCGGCGCCGAGGCGGTCAGCGTGAACGGTCAGAGGATAGTGGCGACGAGCGAGATCACCTGCGCAGGCAATGTCATCATGATTAACGGGGTGCGGCAGGCGCCGCCTTTCAAGATCCTCGCGATAGGTGACCCGGCCACGCTTGAGGGCGGACTCAAGATGCGGGGCGGCCTGATCGACAACCTGACCTTCTGGAAGCTCGAGGTCAAACTCACCGTAGAGGAAGAGATCACCATACCGGCTTACGCGGGACCCCTGTCGTTCAAGTACGCGAAGCCTGTTAAGAAGGAGGCCAAGTAAATGTGGTATCTGTTGGCAGGCCTTCTTGCCGGCGTGCTTGTTGGCTTGAAATTGCCCTGGACGGTCCCTGCGGTACTGGCGCGCTACATGGCTGTTGGAATCCTGGCCGGCGTCGATACCTCATTAGGAGGGCTCAGAGCGAGCCTTGAGGGTGAGTTCGACATAGTGATCTTCGCCACAGGCTTTTTCGGCAACGTGCTGCTTTCGGCCGGGTTTGTGTATGTAGGCGATATGCTCGGCATCGAACTCTACCTGGCGGCAGTCGTAGCCCTCGGAGTGAGAGTCTTCAACAACATGGGCCGGATAAGGCGCCTTCTTCTCAGAGATACCGCGAGCAATGGGAAAGAAGGAGCAAGACGGGGCAAGTAAGAAGGGAAATCGGTACTTACGTGGAACATATGCCAAAGCAGGGGAAGGTAGGTGGCTTTCTGTGGCAGGAGAAGAGCCGAGATACGCTAATCTGAAAGTTATCGGTGTAGGCGGCGGCGGGTCAAATGCCGTGAACCGAATGGTTGAAGCAGGTATCAAGGGTGTTGACTTCATTGCGGTCAACACCGACGCTCAAGCTTTGAATCTTGCTCTGGCGCCGACCAAGCTGCAGATCGGACAAGCTCTGACCAGGGGCTTGGGTGCGGGCGCCAACCCTGAAGTGGGGCAGAAGGCTGCCGAAGAATCTCGCGAAGAGATCATGGAGTGCCTAAAAGGCGCCGATATGGTCTTCATAACCGCCGGTATGGGCGGTGGGACCGGTACCGGCGGGGCACCGATAGTGGCGCAGTGCTCCAAAGAAGTAGGTGCCCTGACCGTTGGCGTGGTCACCAAACCGTTCTCTTTCGAGGGCAGGAGACGCATGAACACGGCCCTCGCCGGGATTCAGAACCTCCAGGAGCATGTTGATACCCTCATAGTCATTCCCAACGACCGTCTGCTTCAAGTGGTCCAGCGAGACACTTCCATAATTGAGGCCTTCCGAATCGCCGACGACGTGCTCCGGCACGGCGTCCAGGGCATATCGGACCTCGTCATGGTGCCGGGCCTCATAAACCTGGATTTCGCCGATGTTCGCACGATCATGATGGATACCGGGTCCGCCCTGATGGGCATCGGCATAGCCCGCGGCGAGGACAGGGCAGTTGAGGCGGCCAGGCAGGCCATCTCCAGCCCGCTCCTTGAGACGGGCATTGACGGAGCCAGAGGCGTGCTCATGAACATAACCGGCGGTCCTGACCTCGGGCTTTTTGAGGTCGACGCCGCTACCGAAATAGTCATGCAGGCCGCTGACCCCGACGCGAACATCATCTGGGGAGCCGTAATCAACAACGATTTCGAGGACATGGTGCAGGTTACGGTTATCGCCACAGGGTTTGACAGGGGAGGCGCGAAGCGCCCGCCGGTCTCCAGGCGGGAGCCGCTGCCGCCCATCGACGCCCAGGACATCCTCGAGGTGCCCTTCTTCTTGAGAAAGCAGAAAAGTGGCGAAAAGCCGCGGTAGAACCTCCTAAGAAGGACGCCAGGTAAGGACAAGGTTCGCACGCCTACGGTTGTATGATCGCCCTGTAATAAAGGGACGAGGTCCTGAATAGGCATTGCCTTGCGGGGTGATCGACCCGGATGGTCAGGTACATCTACTGGGACGTGCTTCTCCTTACGAACCTCGCCGTGAACTACATCATCTTGCTCGCGGCCGGGAAGCTATCGTACAGGAACATCTCCCATTGGCGCTTGGCCCTCTCCTCGCTACTCGGTTCCGTCTACGCCGTGTCCGCGCTGGTCGTGCCCCTCAAAGCCGCCTACTCGCTGCCTGCCCGGATAGCCTTCGGCCTCTTTATGGTTGCCCTCTCTTACCCGGGCGCGAGAGGAATTGCCCTCCTTAGAGTCACTCTATGCTTTTTCCTGTGCTCTGCCGTGGCTGCCGGCACGGCCCTTGCCCTGCAGAGCTTTGGCGGCCGAATCGCGGCCCAGGCTACTCTGTTCCAGGGAGAGGCGGTGGTCCACTGGTACGTCGTGGCCTTCTCTCTGGCGGTCTTGGCTGCGCTGCCGGTCCTCGCCAATATGAACGGGTACTCATCCCTCAGGCGACTGCCCCTCATGACCATCGAAGTGAGCATCGGCGGCAAAACGCTGGGCCTCACCGGGCTCGTCGATACCGGCAACAACCTGCGGGATCCGGTCTCGGGACTTCCGGTCATCGTGATAGACTGGGATGCTCTGCGAAACCTCATGCCGCCGGGAGTTTCCGCGTTCTTCATGTCCACTTGGGACGCCATACCCGCAGGTCTGCCGGAGACGAGCGTCGGGACTAGACTACGTCTCGTCCCCTATGAGAGCCTGTCCGGAAAAATGGGTGTCCTGCCCGGATTCCGGCCAGATCGTTTGGCTTTGGTAGGCAAGAACGGTCTAAGGGTGTTCAAGAACGCCATTGTGTGCGCTTCTCAAGAGCGGCTGAGCCCCAGCGGCCTCTACCAGGCTCTCTTGCACCCGGACCTCGTGAATCCCTGAAGTGTTTGAAAGCTTTGAGGAGGTGCCTCTCGTAATGCTCGCATCTTTTTGGACTCGCCTGGTTCGGGAGATCAACCTGCTCCTTCGCGCCCTCGGAGTAGGAGGCAGGATCGACTACATCGGAGGTACCGAGGCACTGCCGCCACCACTCACCCAAGAAGAAGAAGGCCTGCTCCTAAGTAGGCTGCGAACCGGAGACGTAGACGTGAGGTCTACCCTAATCGAGCGCAACCTAAGGCTGGTCGTGTACATCGCCAAGAAATTCGAAAATACCGGAATCCCCGTGGACGACCTTGTATCCATTGGTTCTGTGGGGCTTATAAAGGCGGTCTCAACGTTTGACATTGAAAAGAACATAAAACTCGCGACTTACGCGTCAAAATGCATCGAAAACGAAATCCTCATGTACCTCCGGAGGACCATGAGAGTGAAGTCGGAAGTCTCTTTCGATGAACCCCTCAATGTGGACGGTGAGGGCAACGAGCTGTGCCTCTCGGACGTAAAAGGCACGCCTGACGACCTCATCTACGGCGACCTCGAGAAGGAAGACGACCGCCAGACTTTGCGCACCGTCCTCGGCCGGCTTCCGTGGAGGGAACGGACGATCGTGGACCTGAGGTTCGGGCTCAAGGACGGAATCGAGCGCACGCAAAAGCAAGTTGCGGATATGCTGGGCATCTCTCAATCATACATTTCGCGGCTGGAGAAGAAAATAATGCAGCGGCTTTACAAGGAGATCGTGACCTTCCAGTAAACTCCTGTATAACCCCCGTGTGAGCTGTCAATACTCAATATGATTCGCTAAATATTGGAAGTTCACCGGGGGGACTACCGCGCTTTGAACAAAGTCGAGATCTGCGGCGTCAACACAAGCCGTTTGCCGGTCCTGTCAAGCGCCAAAATGAAAGAGCTTTTCCTCGCGAAACAAGCCGGAGATACCACGGCACGCGAGAAACTGGTGAACGGCAATTTGAGGCTTGTCCTTTCCGTAATCCAGCGCTTTACCAACCGGGGAGAGAACGTGGACGACCTGTTTCAGGTCGGGTGCATCGGCCTAATGAAGGCCATAGACAACTTTGACCTCGGGCAGAACGTGAAGTTCTCAACTTACGCGGTGCCGATGATCATCGGCGAGATCCGCAGGTACCTAAGGGACAATAACCCCATCCGCGTCTCAAGGTCTTTGAGAGACGTAGCCTACAAAGCCCTCCAAGTGCGCGACACTCTCATCTCCCGTCTTGGCAGAGAGCCTTCCGTGAAGGAGATCTCCCAGGAACTCAAGACGCCCGAAGAAGAGGTCGTATACGCCCTGGACGCCATTCAGGAGCCCATAAGCCTCTTCGAGCCCGTCTACCACGACGGCGGTGATCCCATTTACGTAATGGACCAGGTCAAGGACGAGAAGGGCGAGGACAGCGCCTGGGAGCAGGAACTTACCATAAGCGAGTCCATGTCAAAATTATCCGAACGTGAGCAGGCAATAATAAGAATGCGGTTTTTTGAGGGAAAGACACAAATGGAGGTTGCTCAGGAAATCGGCATATCACAGGCCCAGGTGTCGCGCCTGGAAAAGGCGGCCCTCAGGCACATGCGCAAAGATATGCTGGTAGAAGCCTGAAAGGGGGTGGCGCATATCAAGCGAAGAAGGATGAGAAGCGCGCTTGGCCAGGCGCTCCTGCTGTCGGTTGTCGCGGGACTCATACTGTTCATGGGGTGGAGTTATTCACAGGCTAACAGAGCGGAGAAGGCCTATACGGACAACAACTTAATGAAGCTCAGGAATGATGACGCGATCCCGACCCACAAAGGGACGTCTCTAACGTCGCCCGGCGAGTGGCCTTCTCTCGCGCCGGATAGCACGATCCGCCTGCACATCCCCGCCAACTCCGATGAGCCGGGCGACCAGAAGGTTAAAGAAGAGATCCGTGACGCAGTCATCGAGCGCTTCGGCGCCGACCTGAACGGGGTAGAAGACGCTCACGAAGCCGAGGATCTCCTCCGGAGCCGCCTCCCGGAGATCGAAGCGCTGGCCAATGAACACTTGAGGGCCAGCGGAGTGTCTTACAGCGCAAAGGCCGAGCTCAAGACGGTTCACTTCCCCGAGAAGACTTACCGCCTCGCGGGAGGAGAGGTTGTCCGCCTGCCCCAGGGAGATTACAAAGCGCTTCAGCTCACCTTGGGCACCGGCAAGGGCGCCAACTGGTGGTGTGTGATGTACCCGCCCCTCTGTTACTTCGATCTGGTCCAAAGAGGAGTGGTGCCGGGCACGTGGACTGACGTGAGTGTCCCGGCAGATGGAAGTGAGATGGGCGGGCCGGTTAAGGGCGTCGTCTTCATCGACGAAGAGCTGACGGAAGATGTAAAGGTAGAAATACGGTCCCTCATTCTGGACGCCGTGAGATACGGCATAATCAGGATCGGAAAGGCCCTTTCGGTCTTGGCCGGTGCTGGTCCGGCCCAAGCCGGCGTCTCCAACATGGATTGAAAACGCGGCACGGAGCATCTATCAGTCCACCCTCAATATAATGTTCTAGGGGGTGGTCTTGTGATCCGCGCCTCAGACCTGGCTACACGGGACGTTGTTAACACCGTCGACGGTCGCCGGCTGGGCAATATCGTCGACGTTGAACTGGACCTCACGAACGGACGGATCGTCGCGGTCATAGTCCCCGGCCAGCCCAAGATGCTCGGGGTCTTCGGCCGGTCCGACGATTACGTCGTTCCTTGGGAAAACATCAAGAAAATCGGAGAAGACGTAATCCTCGTGGAGATATCCGAACGGTACCTGAGGAGAACTCACTAAGAACACGCCGCCACGCTTTGCCTTGACTTACCGGGAAAGAGTGCCATACTTTCATACTGGGAAGCAAGCGAAATGAGCCCATTTCCAGGAGAAAGAGACTGTTGGCCAGACGCTATCGCTCCAAGGCAAAGCTCAGAACACTCACCCAGAGGGTAATCCTTTTTGCGTTACTCTTGTCTTTGGTATTGCTTCTTACTTGGCCTTACCTCAGGACGGCTCTCTTGCGGGCGACAATACCGGTCGGACGCGGCTCTCTCGGCACTCTGGAGGAGAGGACCGACGGTGAAGCCGTGTTCGCAGGAGGCGTGTCCCTAGTAATAGCGCCCGCCCCCGGCAATGTCAGGTTCCTGGTGCGAGACGGAGAGTCGGTCAGGACGGGGCAGGCAATAGCCGAAGTCGGGGAGCCGGAGGCCAGAGAAGCATTTGATGACAGCCTTGAGTTTGCGAAGGCGCGGCTTGCCGCATACGAAAAAGAGACCCAAGAGGAGTTTGAGAGGCTTTCCGCCCAGGTAGAGGATTCCTACGAGAAGGCCGTGAACCTCCTTTTCCTCTCCCGGGAGGCGTCCGCCAAGGGAGAACTGGAACTCTTGGCACAGCACGAGTCCTTGCTTGAGGCCGAGGAGAAGAGCCTGAGGGAAAGCGCCGACCGCCTGGCCGAGATAGAGGAGGAGAGGGCGGACCTCGCTGCCCGAGTGGCGGCTATCGAAGCGCTTCAGGCCTCGTCGGTGGTTCAGGTGATCTCGCCAACCTCCGGGGTGTTCTCCACCGAGGTTACCTCGATTGAGGCCAAGTTCACTAAGGACTATCTCGCCGGGAAGAGCGCTGCCGAGATAGCCATCCTCGCGAGAGAGGCCCGGGAGATAAAACCCCAAACCGTCAAAGACGGACAACCGGTCCAGGTCGGAGACTCTCTAGGCAGAGTCATCTCCGGTCAGAGCGTTTCTTTCTTCCTTCCCATTAAGACTGAGGACAAGCCCTCCTTGAGGCAGGACGGCAGAGTCGAACTTGCCTTAAGCGATGGTACCACTTTGCAGGCAAGGGTCACCGAAGTGATCGACGGGAAGCCCCCGGGGTATTCCATCATTGTCGGAGAGATAAGCGTGATGCCCGTTTCGTCGCTCAAGAAGACGGACCACGTAGGACTTATCGCCAAGACACAATCCGGTGTTGTCTTACCGAAGTCGGCCCTGTTGGAGCACGAAGGCCGGCAAGGGGTACTCTTAGTCCATAAGACGTTCGCGCGGTTTCGCGAAGTCCAGGTACTCATGGTCAAAGGAGACAAAGCAGTTGTGAAAGGCATCGACGAGACAGACGAAATAGTGCTTCGAGGATGGGGATTCCTGGAGGGCAAAAGGGTGAGATGATAAAGACAAGTCTTCAGGCGGTACTGGAACGAGTAAGAGAAGCTTGCGAGAGGTCCGGGCGAGATCCGGGTGAAGTGAAAGTGATGGCGGTCACCAAGTCTGTGAGCCCGCATCTCATCCGCGACGCAGTAGAGGCCGGCCTGGTCCTCTTTGGAGAGAACCGTGTACAAGAAGCCCGGAAGAAAGTGTCGGAAGGCGTCTTTCAGGGTGTCTCCATCTGCATGATCGGGCATCTTCAGACCAACAAGGCTTCCATGGCAGCAAGAGTTTTCGACGAAGTCCACTCGGTCGACTCGATCCGTGTCGCGGAAGCACTTGATAAGTTCGCTTCAGTTTACAGGAGCGAGCCGCTTCCCGTGCTCATGGAGGTAAACGCGGGACGCGACGTCGCAAAACACGGCGTGGACCCTGACGACGCCCTTGAGCTTGCGCGTCACATCTTGTCGCTACCATCACTCCGCCTGAAAGGCATGATGACCGTGGCGCCTGCCTCGGGCGGGAGCCTAGCCGCGCGTGAGTGCTTCCGGACGCTGAGGACCCTTAGGGACGAAATGGTGAAGTCGGGGATTAATCCTGAGTATTTGAGGGAGTTGTCGATGGGGATGTCCGGCGACTTCGACATCGCGGTGGAGGAAGGGGCCACTATTATCCGGCTGGGGACCGTTCTCTTTGGGCCGAGGTCCTGATAGGGACTTACTGACTGCATCACAAACCGTTCTTAGTGCAAGAAGGTACTGCCTTGCTTCCTGTTGAACCTATCATTGTGATGAGGCAAGTCCGAGGAGGGTCCCGAAATGGCTCCTACTGACGAATCCAAGCCCCTCGATGTCGAAGTCCGCAGGCTTACGCCGCTGGACATTCACAATAAGGAGTTCTCTAAGGCTTTTAGAGGTTACAGCGAAGATGAAGTCGACGAATTCCTCGACCTTGTAGTCGCGGAGTTCGAAAGGCTCATACGAACTCAAGAGGAACTCCAGGTGGAGCTCTCGGGCCTCGAATCCCGGATAGAGCATTACCGGGGACTCGAGGAGACCTTGAAGAACGCCATAGTCCTTGCTCAGAAGACCGCAGACGAGATAAAAGAAGCTGCCCTCAGAGAAGCGGACGCCATAAAAAGACAGGCCCTTCTGGATGCCCAGAGGACCCGCGAAGAGGCCCAGGAGATGGTCAAGAAGAGTTACGAGGAAGTAGACCGGGCGCGGCAGACCCTTCTCCGGTTCAAGGCGGAGTTCAAATCGTTCTTGGAATCGACCATGGAAATGCTGGAATCCGGGACATCCGGCATCCTCGTGCGTTTGAACCGTCAGGGCTAACCGGGAATCCTGCTTAGGCCGGTTTTTCACCGCGATGGTCCTTGCCTTATGGAAGGTGTGAGCTGCCTTACAGATTGTCCTTTTTGCTCACGATTATGTCATGGATGCTTAGTTGCAGAAAGGCGGTTTGGACATGACCGGAGGCAAGAATGCCCGAAAGACCGTAGGTATTGTAGGAGGTATGGGCCCGGAAGCCACGGCCGACCTCTTCATGAAGATCATAAAGGCTACTCCTGCGAGTAAAGACCAAGAACACTTGAGGATCGTCATCGACAACAACCCGGCCATCCCTGACCGGACGGCCCATATCCTTGGAAAAGGTGAAGATCCTACTCCGCTCCTCGTGGAGACGGCCAAGAACGTGGAAAGCATGGGGGCCGGTCTCATAGCGATTCCCTGCAACACGGCCCACTACTTCCACGGCGCCATCCAGGCGGCGGTTAAGGTCCCGGTCCTCCACATGATGCAGGAGGTTGCCCGGGTCCTCAAAGGAAAGGTGGAGCGTGTGGGGATCCTGGCTACGTCGGGAACACTGAAAACCGGACTCTATCATAATCACCTCGCGGAAGCGGGCATTTCCGCCATAGTTCCCTCCGACGAGGACCAAGAAGAAGTGATGGAGGCCATCTATTCGGTTAAAGCCGGAAACCTAGAGAAAGGCCGGGAGATAGCGCTCCGCCAAGGTGCGAGACTGGTCGAAGCGGGAGCTCAGGCCGTCATCGCCGGATGTACCGAGCTGCCGCTCGTCCTCCGGGACGGCGACCTCGAAGCGCCCGTCGTAGACCCGACAAAGGTGCTGGCTGAGGCATGCGTAAGACTAGCCCTAGGGGAGTGAGTGTTGTGGCCCACGACGAAGCGGTCCTTTTTCAAAACGGGAGGTTCCACGTATTTCCCCATGAGACCAGGGAAAGGGAAGCCTTGGCCGCCTACCACGGGAGGATCATCTATGTAGGCGACAGGGAAGAAGCGCGGAACGCCTTCCCTGCAGGCACCCAGGTGAAAGTCATCGACCTCGGAGGGAAGGTCGCTGTTCCCGGTTTCATCGACAGTCACATGCACCTTATGAACCTGGGTATCGGGCTCAGGCATCTTTCCCTGCACGACGTGAAATCCATTTCCGAGCTCAAGAGGCTCGTCGCCGAGAAGGCCAAGACGGCCGGACCCGATGAGTGGATCTTGGGCAGGGGATGGGACCAGGATTTCTTCGCCGAGAAGCGCTACCCCACCAAGAAGGACCTGGACGAAGTGAGCGGCGGTCGCCCCGTATGTCTCACGAGAGCGTGCGGCCACCTGGTGGTAGCGTCGTCGAAAGCTCTGGAACTGGCAGGCGTTACTCGCGATACCCCCGACCCCCCCGGCGGGGTGATTGACAGAGACCCGTATGGAGATCCCACGGGAGTGCTCAGAGAATCGGCGCAGGGGCTTGTGAGAAGCAAGATCCCCGAGCCCAGCAGGGAGATCCTTGTGGAGTCCACCAAAGCGGCCATCCGGTATCTCCTCGAGAGGGGGATTACCTCGGTACATCCGAACGATGGATATGCCGGGGTCCGGGAGACCATGGATATCTACAGCGAGGTGAGGGCCTCAGGGTTTCCGATGAGGGTTTACTGGGACCTGCCCTACGAGTCACTTGATGAACTGGCCCAAGGGCCCCTCAGGACGGGAGACGGCGACGACTACTTCCGTATCGGCGCCGTGAAGATCTTCGCAGACGGTTCGCTGGGCGGGAGGACTGCAGCGCTTGAGGAGCCCTATTCCGACGACCCCGATACCTCGGGCATACTGGTCTTGAGCGAAGAGGAGCTCAAGGCGCAGGTCTACAGAGCCCACGCCCTGGGGATGCAGGTGGCGGTCCACGCCATAGGCGACAGGGCAGTGCGTGTCGCCCTTGAGGCCATCGGCTACGCCCAGAACAGGATAACCAGGGAGCGCCCCAGGCACCGGGTTGTCCACGCGCAGATCCTATCGCCGGGGCTCGTATCGGAGATCAAGCGCAATGGTGTTGTTGCCGATGTTCAGCCCAAGTTCCTCACTACTGACATGAGGTGGGCGCAGGAGCGAGTTGGCCTCAGGAGGATGCGTTCTTCATACGCCTGGCGCACCATGTTGAAGGCAGGAGTCCATATGGCCGGAGGTTCCGACTGCCCGGTTGAGCCCGCGGATCCCTTGTGGGGCATTTACGCCGCGGTCACCAGAAAGGATATGGACGGCGAGCCCAAGACGTCGTACTACCCCAACGAGAGGATCACTGTGGAAGAAGCCCTCAGGATGTTTACGGTGGGCGGCGCCTACGCCGAGTTCGCCGAGCACAGGAAGGGTACCCTTGAGCCCGGGAAACTGGCCGACTTCACCGTGCTTTCGGAGAACATCTTCCGCGTACCTCATGACGATATAAAGGATATCAAGGTTGAAATGACGGTAGTGGGAGGAAACGTAGCCTACGTCCGGTAGCCGGTTGGCCGGCAGGCTAGCGCCTTTCGCTTCGGAGCCGTTTCTTCCCGATAAATGCGATCACGAATCCCGCAAGGGCCAGCACAAGCGCGGTAACCGCGACGTGAGTGCCGGCCCTTTTTGCCATAGCGAAGAAGAAGGGCTCAGGGAACATCCTTATGAGCCAATCCGTGTCGGGGTTTAGGAGCCAGAGGTCGTTTGTGAAGGTCATTAGGTGAAACTTGGTCCACAATCCGGTGAAGTCCAAGGCGGCAGGCAAGGCGACCAGAACAAGGAGAACGATGGACAGCACGGCCGAGGCGTAGATGGCCAGCGACGTCTCCCGGTACTTACCGGAGGTGAGTAGAAGCACGGCGATGGCGAAAGACGCGGCCGTCGCCACCCATTCTGCGGTGAACGCCGAAACAAAAAGGTCCTTTACGTCCTTAAGGTGCGTGAGTTCCTTGTTGTTGTAAAGGAGGCGTTCCTGGCCGTCTATCCTCGTAGTGATCTGGGGCGAAGAGGAGTTCCCTATGAAGTAGTCGATGAGTTTTCTTCCCGCTTCGGTGAGGTCCGAGATCTTCATGCCCGTGTCCGCCATCACGTTAAGCTCGGTCCAGAGGTCTTGATAGAGCCTAATGTTGGTGGCGGTTGCTCGCACTGACAAGAGGACGTTTGCGAGGACAAGGCAGAGGACCAACGCGATGCCTGCGGTGACCGTTACCCACCTAGGTATAGAGACCATGGCCACACCCCCGAGCTTTTGACCCCTCGATTCCATTTTACTCCTTTTCACACGCCCGCGCGATTCATCATATGATGCGACGTGCGCCGGCTTGTCGCGCACCATCAAAATGCCAGGTAGAAGATAGGGGGAGACTTACTCTTGATTAAGAGAGGCTATGTGAAACGCGTCTTTCCGGGCAACAACACTCCCATGGGGTTCTTTTCCTACTACGACTACATCCTGCCGAAGGACAGCCGTCGCATCTACGTGATCAAGGGCGGACCGGGAGTAGGTAAGTCCACCTTCATGACGAGTATAGCCAAACACATGGTGGACCTCGGGTACGATGTTGAGGTGCACCATTGTTCTTCAGACAACAACTCGATCGATGGCGTGGTATTTCCGGCGATAGGAGTAGGCATTGTGGACGGCACGTCTCCTCACGTGGTGGACCCCAAGGTCCCCGGTGCGGTTGACGAGATCATCTGGCTGGGAGAGTTCTGGGACGAAGACGCCGTCCGGGCAAAGAAGAAGGAGATACTGCAGTCCCAGCGCGGTATCGAGTCGGTGTTTGGGCGCGCGTACAGGTACCTTAAGGCGGCGCAGGTGGTCTACGAGGACTGGGAGTCCGTGTGTATCGAGGCCCTGGACTGCGGAAAGGCCAACATCACCGCCCAGAGGATCATCGATGAGTGCTTCGATGGGATCCCCGTGTCTAATAAGCCGGGCGTTGAGCGGAAGCTCTTCGCCAGCGCCATAACCCCGGACGGCATGGTGAACTACCTGAACACCATCGTCTCGCCGTGCCGGACCAGGTACGTTATTCAGGGAGAACCCGGGACCGGGAAGTCGTACCTCCTCGAGAAGGTCAAGAGAGCGGCGCTGGAACGCGGGTTTTTCACCGAGGCGTACTACTGCCCGATGCATCCCGACAAGGTCGAGCATGTGGTCGTGCCAGAACTCGGTCTTGCGCTCACCAAGTCAATAGCGCCGCACACCTATATCCCCGGACCGGCCGACAAAATCATCGACATGAACGAGTGCACCGATGCCGCCGTCGTGGCGGACCACAAGCCCTACGCCGAACGTGCAAGGAACGAGTTCGAACGGCTTTTCAATCTGGCAATATTCTACATCAGCCAGGCAAAGCAGTATCACGATGCCATGGAGCGCTGCTATGCCCCAAACATGGACTTCGGAGGCATAAACAAACTGAGAGAAAAGATCACCGAGAAGATCCTTGGTTACGCACGAGAGGCCGAGAGGGCCGCGGTGAACGGGGAATAGGAAGAAGCAGAGGCGGATAACTAAGGGCCTGCCGGTTGGCGGCAGGCCCGCGTGCTTGCTAGACTTCCTGAAGGACCTGCTTCAAGGCCTCGATGAGCAGGGCGTTCTCGTCCGGCGTGCCGATCGTGATCCTGAGGGCGGTGTGGAGCCCCCACGCCGAAGTCGGACGCACTATCACGCCGCGCCTAAGGAGCGCGCGGAAGACCGCCTGGCAGTCCTTGCCCGTGTCCACCATGATGAAGTTGCCCCAAGTAGGATAGGTCTTTAGCCCCATCGCGGCAAACTCCCGGTAGAGGTACTCTTTGCCTTCCTCCACCATCCGGATGCTCTTTCGTACGTGCTCCAGGTCATCCAGCGCTGCCAGCGCGGCTCTTTGTGCCAGCGCGTTCTGGTTGAAAGAAAGCCTTACCCTGTTTATGAGCGCCGCGGCGTACTCGGGCACGAGACCGTAGCCCGTTCTGAGACCTGCCAGCCCGTATATCTTGGAAAACGTCCTCAGGACTGCGACATTCTTTCCGTTTTTCAGGTGGGGTAGGAGGGTGCCGTATTCCTCATCCCCGACATACTCGGCGTAGGCCTCGTCGGATATTACCAGCACACGGGGAGGTATCGCCTCAAGGAACCGGTCTACCTCGGCCTTTCTGGTCATGGTGCCGGTCGGGTTGTTGGGGTTGCAGAGGAATACGAGTCTGGTATTGGTTGTCACTGCCGACGCCATGGCTTCCAAGTCCAAGAAGCCGTTCTTGAGGGGCACTTCCACCGGCTTTCCGCCCATAAGCAGCGTGGACGTCTTGTACACCGGAAAGGTCTTGTCGCCCATCACTACCTCGTCTCCGGGCCTAACGAAGGCTTGGCCCAGGTGCATGATGATCTCATCGGACCCGTTTCCCAGCACTATCTGGCTTGCCGCGACTCCGTATACCTGGGAGAGCCGGGTCTTCAGATGAAACCCCGCGGCGTCTGGGTAGATGTGGAGCGACTCCGCCATCTCCTGAACCGCCTGCATGGCCCTTGGAGAGGGTCCCAGGGGGTTCTCGTTTGACGCGAGCTTAACAACTCTCTCAAGACCGAGTTCGCGCTTTACCTCGTCTGCGGGCTTCCCTGGAATATAGGGGGATAGGGTTAGGACTTCAGGTCTTGGAGAGGTGGGATAAGGGACGGGGGCTCCCTCACTCATAGCAAAAACCTCCTGTAACGGAACTTGTCGTGATTAGCAGGAGACCACTTGCGTATTCGACTACCCGTCGCGTTTTCCCTCCGCTCGGGGCGGTTATCCTCCTTGGTGGATTACCTTTATCTCTCCGAGGGAACCTATTGACGAGAGAGGTTTCAAGCCGTCATGCAGGGAGAGAGGGTATTGTCCGACTCACGGGACCGAGACAACAGGGAGTCCCGCAAGAGGTCTCTCGAAGAAACACTTATAAAAGTGTCCGATTCCTTAGAGCGGGCCAAGATAGCCGAGTACGTGAACCTCTTGAACCGGCCCGCCAGGCTCATCTGGCTCAACATCGTGGGGGGACTCGCAAGAGGGGCGGGGTTGGCCGTAGGCTTTACTCTCTTAGGCGCCATGATCATCTATGTCCTCACGAGAAGCTACATCCTGAACCTCCCGATTATCGGAAACTTCCTGGGTGAACTGGTGTGGATCATCCAGCAGTACCTAAAAGGGAAAGGATAGCTAGACGCAAGGCATAGACTGCGCGTGGGCCACGCATGGGGGCGGCAGCGCTCCGAGGCAGTGATCCCAGGAGCGCTCCGACACACGACATCCAAGGAGGTATATGGGTGGACCAAGGACTGAGCTCCGGGCGGAGCCCGAGGACAGACATTGATCTGCACGAGTTCGAACGCATCCTTCTCAGGCAGAGAAAGAACGTTAGCGAAGGCGTGAGGCGAATCAAAGAAGGTACTTTCGCGGAGAGCCTCAAGGACTCAACCGGTGAGAGCTCGACTTATGACCAGCATTCCGCGGACCTTGCCGCCGAGACGTTTGAGCGAGAGAAAGACCTGGGGCTTAAGGAAGGCATGGAAAACGACCTGGTCGAGATCGACCGGGCTCTGGACAGGATACGGCGAGGCACGTACGGGTACTGCGTGTCCTGCGGCGCCCCGATCCTTGAGGGGAGGCTCCGGGCGGCCCCTGAGACCGAACTGTGCGTAGGCTGCAAGGAGTCTCACGAAGCCCAACCGCCGGGTTGGAGACCGGTCGAAGAATCGGTCCTTAGGAACTTCCCTCCCATGGGCGGCATCGAAACCCTTACGGACGACATAAGTGCCGAGGATAAGCGCATGACCGAAGGCCCCCATCGCACTCGCCCACGTTGATATGCGGTGCAGGCAGTGATCAGGCCCGGCAGACCCTTCCACTCCTTGCCTCGCTGCTTCAGGGTCGAGTATCCTAATTGTGAGATAAGCTCATACGTCACGCGTAAGGCGGGGGAGGACCATTGCTGTTCTGGGCCACGTTCTTGCTGGTTTCTGCATGCGACTACCTAAGCAAGGACTGGATAAGGCGTAACTTCGCCCTCGGCGAGTCCCGGGACATACTGGGGAGTTTCCTGCGCTTCAGCCACTGGTCCAACTCGGGCGCTTCCTTCGGCATGCTGCAAGGCGCCGCTCCTTATCTAGCGCTGATCAGCGTCGGCTGCATCATCCTGGCAATACTTATATACCCAAAGATCAGAAAAGAGGGCCCCGTGGGCGTCGTCTCTTTGGGCCTCATCGCCGGCGGCGCGCTGGGGAATCTCCTGGACCGCGTGCGTTTCGGGAGCGTCACTGACTTCATAAGCCTCAGTTTTTTTCCGCCGGTCTTCAACCTGGCCGACTGCGCCATAGTGATAGGCGCAGTCCTCATGGCGGTCTTCTTCTTGCTTTCGCCGGAAGGGCGATTTGAGGAATGAACGGCGCGAAGCGCACGGATAAGGGCCCCGTGTCCGGAGATGCCACTGCCCTTAAGACTCTCACGTTCCAGGTGGATGGGCTGTCAGGCGGAGAAAGGCTCGACGTCTTTGTCGCGAAAGCGGCCGCCGGAGAAGGCATATCCCGGACGAGGGCCCAGGGCCTCATAGACGAAGGAAACATCCTGCTTAACGGTCTTTCTGCCAAAGCATCGACCAAGGTGAAGCCCGGAGATGTGATATGCCTTGTTGTCCCGCCCCCGGAGAAATGGGATGTCGCTGCCGAAGATATCCCCATCGACGTCATATATGAGGACTCGGACGTGCTGGTCCTGAACAAAGCCCGCGGGATGGTCGTGCATCCTGCTGCAGGTCACCGGCAGGGCACGCTGGTCAACGCTATTTTGGCGCGGTGTCCCGACCTCGCCGGGATTGGCGGAGAGGTCCGGCCGGGGATTGTCCACCGCCTCGACAAGGACACAACCGGGCTCATGGTGGTCGCGAAGAACGAGACCGCACTGAAGTCGCTTCAGGACCAGATAAAGGCGCGTAAAGTGAAGCGCGTGTATATTGCCCTGTGCTTGGGGAAGGTGCGCCGGGATGCCGGGACCGTAGATGCTCCCATCGGGAGGCACCCGGTGCACAGGAAGAAGATGGCCGTTGTGCCCACCGGAAGGAGCGCCGTGACAGACTACGAGGTTTTGGCCCGGTTCTCGGGGTACTATACCTTGCTCCTGGCAAAGCTCAGGACCGGTAGGACCCATCAGATCAGGGTCCATATGGCCCACCTCGGGCACCCCGTTGTGGGAGACCCCGTGTACGGCAGGGAAAGGAACGACCTTGGGCTCCGGGGGCAAGCGCTTCATGCCATGGTGCTGGGGTTCCATCATCCGTCCACCGGCCGGCCCATGGAGTTCTCAGCGCCCCTGCCTGAGGATTTCAGGGGAGCGCTGGAGTCCCTCATCCGGAAGCATCCTCAGGCCCTTGAGGAGCTGAGGAGCGTACTACGCTCCCGGGGAGAGGACGGTCTGGACAAGCCGGCCGAGGCGCTTCAGTATATCATCAGGGACTTGCAGCAAGTGTGGCAGTGAAGTTTCGGAAAGCCGTTACGTGACGGTCGGCTACAGTACCTCGTGAAATGAAGGAGGACTTAGGAAAATGGCTCCCATGAGGGCCGAAGACAGAAGGATTAGGATGGCCCACATACTTATAGACATTGGCGCAGTTGGCGCGAGGCCCGAAGAGCCTTTTACCCTTACCTCAGGGACCAAGAGCCCCGTATACATAGACGTTAGACGCCTGATCTCCTTCGTCGAGGAGAGGGAGGAGGCCGTGGACATGCTTGCCGCCCTTGTCACCGAGACCGTGAAGGAAAAGGTGGACGCGGTTGCCGGAGGCGAGACGGCAGGGATCCCTTACGCGGCTTTCCTGAGCTCCAAGATGCGCCTTCCCATGCTGTATGTGCGCAAGCAGGCAAAAGGGTTTGGCCGGAACGCCCAGGTAGAGGGCTATTTGGATGAGGGCAAGCGCGTCGTCTTGGTGGAAGACCTGATGTTCGACGGCGGCAGCAAAGTGAACTTCGTGCAGGGCCTCAGGAACGCAGGTTTCAAAGTGGGCCACGTGTTCACCGTCGCCTCGTACGGGTTCGTTGACGAGTACGAAAAGACCCTCGGAGCGATCGGAGTCCAGGCCAGGTGGCTTACGGACTGGCCCGCCATAGTCGAAGTGGGAGAGAAGAAGGGCTTTTTCGGTGCGGCAGCCGCGAACCTAATCCGAGAATTCCTGAAAGACCCCCACGCATGGTCGCAGGCCCGAGGAGGGAAGTAGTCCGGCGAGCAGGGACTCAATACGTCCCTGGGTACCTCGAGGAGGGCGAGTTTGAGACCTTCCTAGCGGGTGCGTCCTCCCATCAGGTCCCTGCAAAAGGGTTCTTCGCATATCACGAGAATACGTGAATCTCCGCGAGCGCAAGAGAGTCCGACTACCTTAGCTCCTCGGAGAACACCTCCATGTAGATCTCATCCTCGGGAAATATCCTCCGGTGAAAGCGTTTTCTGGGAAGCGTGCACCAGCGAAAGCGTCTTCTCGGAAACATGCGTATATGAAAAGGTTCAGCGATGATCCGTGCACGGGTGAAAGCGTTTCGGGGAGATTGGGGCTTTATAGTGGGCTTTCCACTGAAACACCATCTGGCGCGGGCAGCGGAACTTGTTCCACTTGCTCAGGTTTAGCTTATTCTGGTTCTAGGTGAAATCTACTAAAAAAGACTCTGGAGAATGAAGGTTATTCTAACAGCAATATTACGAACGCCGAAATATATTGAGAGAGGGTGGAGAATGGGAACAACTAAAGGCCTGCTACAGGCGCTAAACCAGCCAAGCCCAGCGGCACCGGCAGAAACAGCCGCTTGGTCGGCGTATGCCGGCTCTGGAGGAAGCCTTATCTAGACGGCAAGTGGTTTATTGAGGGCTTAGAGGTCGTACCCGACATGGAGACGGCGCGGCCTGGGAACCAGACTGGTCGGGCGACGCATTGAGATAGCGACGAGATCGGACGCACAGAAATTGTACGCCCACATATATGATTCAGACATCGCGAGCAGAAGACTGCTTGAGAAACTAGGTTTTATGGAAACTGCGCACGGATACATGAGCACGTACGGAGAGTGGCGGGAGAACGGCTCGGAGTACGCCCTTGTCGTAGATAATAATAAGTTAACATAATAAATATTATAGGACGTTATATAGCTGCGAACCCCTTTCTGGCACACGGGCCGAAGCCCCGCTAGGTAGCGTTATCCACTTCCTCTCGCTGCTCCTCATCAATGAGGAACAATGTGATCTGTACTCCTATCTGCTGAAATAATGAAGAATAGCCTGCTACGTGCTGATTTTCATAATCGCCGCTAGAGGAAATATTGGGCAACTCGTAGAATGTGAGCTTGAGCCGCAAGTGCGTGATTGTAGGATCAATCGCAATGAACGGATGGAGGCGATCTGGTGTAGCAGACAGAGGTGGTGATCGGCCGGGCGAAAACGATCGAGGCAAGTCAAAAAGGATTCCAGTCCACTGTTATGTTTCGGAAACGTGTGATGACCCATACGAAGCATGGAGCCCGTTACCAAGGCGCGTTGTATTCGCGTTGTACTAAGGAGGAAAGCGCGAGATGAAGCGATTCTTTACGGTGGTTGTCTGCCTTCTCTTGCTTGCTTCTCTGGTTGCCGGGTGCGGCAAGACCCCGCAGCAGCAGACCCCGCAAGAAGAGACAGGCTTGGAACCCAATAAGGAGCAAGTGGTCAAGCTGGTTTATTCCAGCGAGATCAGTGAGTGGAACTATCTGGTCCCCTCTGCTGCCGGTGACTATGCGAACTACTTGGATCACCTGGTAGAGTACGACTACTTCGGCATGTGCCAGCCCTGCCTTGCCGAGAGCTGGACCAAATCCGAAGACGGTCTCACTTGGACGTTCAAGATCCGCAAGGGCGTCAAGTGGATGACCTGGGACGGAAAAGAGTACGGTGAAGATGTTACGGCTCACGATTTTGTAACCACGGCAAAGTACATACTTGACTCTAACAACGCATGCCGCACCGCTGACCTGATGTTCGTTTTTGAGGGCGCCGAGAAGTACTACGACGAGACGACTCGTCCGGGCGTCACGCCTGACTGGAGCAAGGTCGGCATTAGGGCCCTCGATGACTACACCCTCGAGTTCAAGCTGTTAAGGCCCCTTCCCTACTTCCTCTCGATGCTCACGTATAACTGGGGCTATCCCACCAACGCCAAGTTCTTGGAGGAGATGGGCGAACAGTTCGGTACGGGGCCGAAGACCATTCTGTACTGCGGCGCGTTCCTCTGCTCCGAGTACGAACCCGAGTCCTACCGTATAGACACCCGGAACCCAACTTACTGGGATGCCGAAGATATCTATGTTGAGCGAATCGAGCGCAGGTACAACGCCGAAGCCGCGACGCTGGCCCCCGAGCTGCTCTTGCGCGGAGAGGTCACCTACGCCGACATCCCGGCCACCCAGCTGGATGAGTGGATGAACGACCCCGAGAAGGCGAAACTCATTCGCCCCCAGCGCGGTTCCTCCTACAGCTATTTCTACCTGTTCAACTTCTGGCCCAACTTCCCCGAGCAGTATGACCGGGAGAACTGGTTGAAGGCCGTGAACAACCTCGCCTTCCGCAAGTCCTTCTACTATGCTCTTGACAGGATAGCGTGCATCAGCTGCTACGACCCGTACACGCCGGAGAACTACCTGATGCGCACGATCACCCCGAAGGACTTCGTGGCTGCCGGCGGAAAGGACTTCACGCAGCTCGGAGATCTAGCCGAGATCAGCAGTACGGACCAGCACAACCTAGAACTGGCTCTGAAGTATAAAGAGCAGGCTATGAGGGAGCTGGCCGAAGTAGGATGCAAGTTCCCCGTTAAGGTCTACATGCCGTACAACACGGGAACGAGCAGCCAGGTGCAGCTGGCTCAGGTCACCGAACAGCAGCTTGAGAGGGACCTCGGCACCGACTACATCGACATCATTATCGAAGGGTACCCCAACACGGACTTCCTGAACGTCACCCGCCGCGCAGGCAACTACTGCTTCATGATGTCCTACTGGGGCCCCGACTACGCCGATCCTGAGACCTACACCGATCCGTTTGCCATAGGTCAGAAGTACGGCTATTGCTACATGGCCGAAGGATACGGCGAGAGGACTACCGCGGACGATCCTGAGGGACGCAAGGGCTTCGATGGCGGATACTGGAAGAACGTCACATACGACGACATGGTGAGAGAGGCCGCTCAAGAAGTGGTCGACCTCGAGAAGCGCTACACTGACTTCGCCAACATTGAGGCATGGCTCATCGACCAGGCCTTTGTGGTGCCGCTCGGACGACTCGGAGCCACCTACTATGTCTCCTCCTACATGAACCCGTTCGAGTCTCAGTATGCACCTTTCGGCGCGTCCAGCTCCAGGTACAAGTACCAGAAGGTCATGGCCAAGCCCATGGACACCGAGACGTTCCTGAGGCTCCAAGAGGAATGGGAGAAAGCGCGTAACGAAGCCATCGCCAAGGCTCAGGCCGAGGGTAGAGACTACTAGAACCTGCAAAGAGAGGGCAACCCCGGTATCATGCCGGGGTTGCCCCAAAACCTGCCAAATCAGATAGCCATATTGTATTCATGGGATATGGCGGCTGTTTGGGCCGCCATACCTGTCAAAAGGTGGAATGAGCATGGCTAGATATGTGCTCGGCCGTCTGGGACGCGCAATGATTACCCTGGCCATTGTTCTTTCAATCGTGTTCATGCTAATGAGGCTTCTGCCCGTTGAGACTTACTTTGGCGGGCGGTCCGATACGATGACTGATGCGGTGAAAGAACAGATATTGAGGTCCCTGGGTCTTCTGGACCCCATGCACAAGCAGCTCCTTAACTTCTGGAAGAGCCTCCTAAAAGGTGACCTTGGCAAGTCGATTGTCTATCGCAAGGGTGTCAGCAACGTAGAGATCATCGTCCCGAAAGCCGCCGTTTCTTTCAAGTTTGGTATCGCGTCACTGGCAATAAGCCTCGTAGTGGGTCTTTCCCTGGGTGTCCTCATGGCTGTCTATAAAGGAAAACACATAGACAAACTGGGAAACGCCTATGTTGTGCTGATAAACGCACTCCCCGCGGCTGTTTACTACCTGTTCATTCAGCTCTACCTAACGACTTTGTTCGGCTTGCCCATGCTGTATAACCAGTACAATCCGGCCACCTGGATCCTCCCCACCATCTCAATGTCCTTGGGGGGCATAGCCTCAAACGCTATGTGGATGCGGCGTTACATGGTGGACCAGCTGAACCAGGACTACATCCGCCTTGCGCTGGCCAAAGGATTGAGCAGTAGGCAGGTAGCGTTCCGGCATATTTTGAGAAACGCGTTTATCCCGATGTCTCAGTCCCTGCCCACCTCAATCCTCTTCACCATATCCGGCTCGCTTTACGTGGAATCCCTGTACTCCATACCCGGACTCGGAGGCCTTCTGATCACTGCCATTCAGCGCCAGGACAACACCCTGGTGCAGGCTATGGTCCTCCTCTACTCCGCCATGAGCGTGTTGGGGATGCTCCTCGGCGACCTTACAATGGTGCTCGTCGATCCGCGGATCAAGCTGGTCAAGGAGGGGGATACACGCTAATGAGGCTCAAGAGACGCAACAGGATTGAAGAGCTGTCTGAGGGGTTCGCGGCTGTCGCGGCGAGCGAGATGGCCGGAGAAGGCGGTTCGCAACCGGAGATCACAGACGACCTGTTCACGCCGGCTAAGTTCGATGTGACTGCCGGTGAGCGTACCGGTTACTCCAACTACTCATATTGGGGCAGCACTTTCCGCCTGTTTCTTCAGAACAAGACGGCAGTTTTTCTACTCTGCTTCTTGTGCACCCTCCTTCTGTTCACGTTCATCCAGCCCTATCTTCCGAACCAGCTGGATCCCAACAAGATCTACATAAACCCGGCTACGGGCATCCAGTACCGGAACGTCCCGCCGAACAAGGAGTTCTGGTTCGGCACCAACAGCATCGGGCAAGACCTCTGGAGCCGGATCTGGACCGGCACCCGCACGTCTCTTTTCATCGGGCTGTGCGTGGCGCTCGTGACAAACATCGTAGGGATTACCGTCGGAGCCATCTGGGGTTACGCGCGCAAGTGGGATAAGCTCTTTACCGAGCTCTACAACCTATTTGACAACATACCCTACACCGTGCTCAGGATGCTCATCACCTTCATCCTGCGCCCCAGCCTCTCCACCATGATCTTCGTTATGTGCCTCACAGGCTGGATACGCACGGCGAAGTACATCCGGAACCAGATCCTCATCTATCGCGACCGCGAGTATAACCTCGCGTCGCGGTGCTTGGGTACTGCCGGCACGCGCATCATAACCAGGAACATACTGCCCCAGCTGATCTCCGTCATAATGCTTCAGACCGCCCTATGCATCCCCGATGCGATAGGCTCTGAAGTGTTCTTGACGTACATTGGATTGGGGCTTCCCGTTTCGATGCCGTCTCTTGGAAACCTGATTAACGAAGGGCGCTTGGTCATGCTGGTGCCGGCTCAAAGGTATCAGCTTTTCTTCCCGGTCCTCATGGTGTCGGCCATCACGATTTCCTTCTACGTGCTGGGCAACGCGTTCGCGGATGCAGCCGATCCACGTAATCACAGGAGGTAGGATGAAACGTATGAGTGACGAAATGAAAGTGCCAATCCTATCTGCCAAAGACGTAGTGGTGAAGTTCAGCCTGCGCGGGCAGGTCCTGACGGCTGTTCGCGGGGCTTCCATTGACCTGTACGAAGGCCAAACGGTGGCCATCGTGGGAGAGTCCGGCTCCGGGAAGAGCGTTTTCACCAAG